>Ga0316207_10001265_pt1 | contig 32152 bp, 25 predicted proteins | sample 6weekpyrite_MG_FD_204943 | JGI IMG/M metagenome (GOLD analysis project Ga0316207, IMG submission 204943) | Microbial mat bacterial communities from mineral coupon in-situ incubated in ocean water Damariscotta River, Maine, United States -... | ecosystem: Environmental > Aquatic > Marine >...
TTGGACACCACGTTCATGATCGTCAGCGTGTTAGGACAGACATCGGGGCAATTGGTGTAGCCAAAAAACAGAATACTCCATTTACCTTTGAGATTTTCAAGTGAGAAGGGTTTCTCATTGTGATCATGCAGACTAAAATCGGCTAGCGGTCGTGACTGATTGAACACTGTGGCATGTAGATTTCTTAGTTCAGCGCTACGATCCTGACTACAGCCAGTGAGTAAAAAGGTGAATAGAAATATCAGGGCTGGGAATAATGCTTTCATTGGAATCAATATAGTGTTTGCTGGCGCCTGATCATAGCAGACTTGTTCACCCTATAAATAGTATAATCCACCCATAATCACTGAATTTCGATATTATCCAGATACTTACAAGGGTGGAATAAGTTATGCGTTACCTGCTCATAATGTTGATATCAGGGCTTTTGACTGCTTGTGGCAGCATTAACCTGGTACCCACACAGGCGCCTGTACTGAGGCTAAATGAGGTACATGGACTGGGGGCGACGCGCGTTGAGTTTAATGATGACGGCAGCAAGATGGCTACAGGCGGTCATCTGGGCGAAATCTATATCTGGACAGTACCTGAAGGCAAGAAGCTGCAAACACTCAAGCAGCATGACAAACGTGTCAAAGGCCTGATATGGGTGGGTGACACTGCTTTGGTCAGCGGTTCTGAAGATGGTCAAATTACAGTATGGGATGTTGCGAATCAGAAATTACTTAAAACAGTTTCGCGTGCGCCGGTTGCAACGCTGCAATATCTGCCACAACAAAAGCACATCCTTTCGGGGCATCAGGATGGCAATATTCATGTCTGGCGTTATCCTGATCTTAAGCTGCTCGCCACCCGGAAAATGTCAGCGGCAATTCGTTCCATTGCGATACATCCCAACTTTCAACAGTTAGCCATTGCGACAGATGACAGCAAGGTTGGTTTGTATGATCTCAGCTTCAAGCAGTTAAAAACGTTACCCACAGCTGATAAGAATGCCCAGGAGTTACAGTATTCACCTGATGGTAAGCAGCTGGTGGCAGGTACCTGGTTTGATCTGCATTACTGGAATCTTAAAACAGGCAAACTGACTATTAAGGATACGGAACATGCGGGTGCAATTATTTCAGTGGACTTTTCGCCCGATGGTAAGCGGCTAGCAACGCTTGGTAGGCATACAGATGCCAATATTCGTATTCGTAAAATTGGCGCCAACACGTTTGAACGCCGTCTGCGTGCGCATAACCTGTGTGGCTATCATGTGCGTTATAGCCCAAATGGAAGGTATCTGGCGAGTGCCAGTGAGGATGAGAGTATTCGACTCTATGATGTCGCTGCGCCGTATAACCCGACCTGGGGGGAATGAATTATTTTTTTGACGCGAATTTGTAGTAGCGTTTGTTGAGGTAATCAACGACAGCCTCAATTTCAGCTCGTTGCCATTCGAGTTTGCGTTCAATAACCCAGCGTAAGACCCAGCTATAAAGCTCGTTCGTTGAATCAGCCTGACGTTTTTCACGCACATGCACGACACTGGTATGACACACCATGCAGTGGTTCTCATACAGTAACTGGCCACGCGATAAATTGAGAGGTTGATTCGGAGCAGCTGATGCAGGCTTGGTTTGAACATCAAGCACTGGTTTAGAGGTATCCGGTTTTGATACAGCCAGAGAAATAGAACTCAATAAAACGAAATGCAACATAACAAATAAAGAAATAGTTTTAGTCATACTACTGGTTCCATTGAAGATTTTCGGTAAGTGGGTGAAAGTATTTTTAGTACTTAACAAATATAGCAAATAGCGTGTAATAGATTTTACTGTTTCTTCTAATGTAGCAGAGAGACAGCCTGGTGGATATTGTCAGTCGTAGTCATTTTCTAAATTTCGGTGACTCATGAAAATGATCAGGATCAATAGAATGATAGGTTTACATGCGTGAATGTGGCTCTGTCTATTACTTAACAATCAATGCCTTAAAACCCTGCGTAAGTTCTGGCAATCGACGTGATAAGAACAGGATCACTAGCAGGTTCAGGGTACCGACCACCGCAAAGAGCTGTTTTTCAGTAATCCCCGATTCTATGGCGACAATAGTTGCCAGAGTGACAACCACCATCGTGAGGGTATTGAAAATATTATTCGCGGCAATAATGCGCGAACGATGTGTGATTTCACTCATCGACTGCAGGATGACATAGAGCGGAACAATATACAGACCACCAAACAAGCCAATAAGCAGGACAATCAGGCCTATCGAAAACATCGGTAAACTGAGAATATTGCTCCCCGCTAAAGGTAGCACCGAGCTCGCAATGAACAGCATTATGCTAAACAGACTAATACCTAAGGCACCAGGAATAATAAGACCGATTCCTGTCATTGCCTTTGCAAGCCGTTTACATAACAGTGCACCGATACCGATGCCAAGCGAGAACATCGTCAGGAAGAAATTTGTCAGATACGCGTCACCCTGAAGCGTGTATTTACTAAACGTTGGCAAGATCGCCAGATAGCACAATCCAATTCCCCAGAACCAGGAAATACCCAGAATGGCATAAAAGACCATACGATTCTGTTGTGCAAAGCGAATGATGCGAATAGTTTCTCTAACCAGGTTGTATCTGATGACGAGTTGCGGATCCGGTGAAGCGGCTCGCGGAATAAACAGGCTACTGAGCCAGCCAAGTATAGCTATCAGTATCACGGTAATGCTTAGCCATAAGGTGCCATTGGGTTCCTGGGCAATGATGATCCCACCAGCGAGTGTGCCAAGTAAGATTGATATAAACGTGGCCATACTCACCAGGCCATTGCCATAGAGAAGTTCATCTTCCTTGAGTAACTGCGGAATGATGCTGTATTTGATTGGCCCGAAGAAACTGGATTGTGTACCCATCAGGAATAGCACAGCCATCAGCATAACAAGATTACTGAAATAGAAGGCGATGGCGCCGAGTGTCATGATCATGATCTCGGCAAATTTAATGATGCGCAACAGGCGTGAGCGCTCGTATTTATCAGCGATTTGCCCGGCAATGGCCGAGAACAGGAAAAACGGTAATATGAATAACCCGCCGCTAAGCACGACCAGTGTGGCTTCGTTAACATCTGTGGCAATCTTGAAGGTAATCAGTATGACCAGGGCATTTTTAAAGACATTGTCATTGAATGCACCAAGAAACTGGGTCCAGAACAGTGGTGCGAATCTGCGTGAGCGGAGTAAATGGTTATTTTTCCTCATAATACTGGCAGATTAAAACATCGCATTGTGTAGTGCAATCCGTTACACTACGCAGCCCCTCAGACGCTGGCGCTCATGCAATGGGGCGTATCCCTTCGCAATTAATGATTTTCAGGTGTTTACTATGTCTACCGATTCCATCACTTCATTTAATCAGCTCGCGCTGTCGCCCGCGATACTTAAGGCTCTCGATGAAGTAGGTTACGAAACACCTTCACCAATTCAGGCGCAGACTATCCCTTTGCTTCTAGAGGGTAAGGATGTGCTTGGTCAGGCACAAACAGGTACTGGTAAAACTGCTGCCTTTGCACTGCCGTTAATATCAAACCTTGATCTTAAGCAGAAGGCACCACAGGTGCTGGTGCTGCACCAACACGTGAACTCGCCATTCAGGTTGCTGAAGCGTTCCAGAAATATGCGGCGCACTTGAAAGGTTTTCATGTGTTACCAATCTATGGTGGACAGGATTATGGTGTGCAGATTCGCGGTTTAAAACGTGGTGTGCATGTGGTGGTGGGAACCCCGGGTCGAGTTATGGATCACATGCGTAAAGGTACGTTGAAACTCGACAATCTTGAAGCACTGGTATTGGACGAAGCCGATGAGATGTTGCGCATGGGTTTCATTGATGATGTGGAATGGATCCTAGAACAAACTCCTGACACGCGTCAGATTGCTCTGTTTTCCGCGACGATGCCACAGCAAATACGACGTATTGCGACAAAGTATCTGTCTGATCCAGCACAGATCACCATCAAGGTAAAAACTACTACTGCAGAAACGATTCGACAGCGCTACTGGCCTGTCAGTGGCCTGCATAAGCTTGATGCACTAACGCGCATTCTTGAGGCGGAAACCTTTGATGGAATGTTAATTTTTGTGCGCACCAAGACGGCCACACTGGAGCTTGCCGAAAAGCTGGAAGCACGTGGCTATGCCAGTGCCTCGTTGAATGGTGATATACCACAGCAACAGCGTGAGCGTACTGTGCAACAGCTTAAGAATGGCAAACTGGATATTTTGGTTGCAACAGATGTTGCCGCACGTGGCCTGGATGTGGAGCGCATTAGCCATGTAGTCAATTATGACATTCCCTATGACACAGAATCATATGTGCATCGTATTGGTCGCACAGGGCGTGCTGGCAGAGAGGGTGATGCCATTCTATTCGTGGCGCCACGCGAAAAACGTATGCTGCATTCAATCGAAAAGGCTACACGCAAGAAGATTGAGCTGATGGAGTTGCCATCCACCGAGCTTATCAATGATAAGCGTATTGCCAGATTTAAAGAACGTATCACTGATACGATGGCGACCGAAGAACTGGGTATGTTTTACCAGCTCATCGAGCAATATCAACATGAGCATAATGTACCCGCACTGGAAATTGCTGCGGCGCTGGCGCAATTGTTACAGGGCGATGCACCATTCCTGTTACAGAATAAGCCTCCACGTAAAAACCGGAAGGAGCAGTATAAAGAGGAAAAACCTTCACGTAGCAAGTCGCCAACATCACATTCATTCATGCCGGTAGAAGAAGGCATGATACGTTATCGCATTGAAGTGGGTCACAAGCACAAGGTCAAGCCGGGTAATATCGTTGGCGCTATTGCAAATGAGACAGGCCTGGATAGTCATTTCATTGGGCAGATTGATATCCAGGAAGATCATAGCCTGGTGGATTTGCCTGAAGGCATGCCACGCGATATGTTTCGTAAACTTAAGCATGTATGGGTATCTGGACAGAAACTTCTGATTTCATCTGTTTCCGCAAAGTCAGATGGAGACAGGAAAAAATCGAAGCCTAAAGCTAAAGCCGACAAAGGCAAACGCAAACCGCGTACTCGAAAAAAAGAAATTAACCGCTCAAAGAAGGGTGCCAGGAAAAAAGCCCGTATCAAGCAGTAAGCATTTTAATGTTAATTACTATGCTGGGTCAGGAATCGATCCAGATGGTTGGCAAAGGCCTGACGATCGCCTTGATTTAATGCGGGTGGTCCGCCGGTCTGAACACCGCTGGCACGCATGGTATCCATAAAGTCACGCATGTTCAGGCGTTCACGAATATTTTCATTAGTATGCATTTCACCACGCGGACTGAGTGCATACGCACCTTTTTCAATGACCTCCGCAGCCAATGGAATATCACTAGTAATAATCAGATCACCAGCTTCACAACGTTTTACAATTTCATTATCGGCAACATCAAAACCCGCAGCGACCTGAACAGAAGTGATAAATGGTGAGGCTGGTGTGCGGATAAACTGATTGGCGATAAGCGTGGTGTGTATTTTGGTGCGTGTGGCTGCGCGGAAGATAATCTCTTTTATTACAACCGGGCAGGCATCGGCATCAACCCAGATCTTCATTGTGGTCGATCCCGATTATCTGGTGACACTAACATTCTCATTTAATTATGCTGATACTAGTTTTTCAATCAATTCGCATAGCTTAGCATAATCAACAGGTTTAGTTAGATAGGCATGGAAACCAGCCGTGCTGGCTATCTCAATATCTTCATGCATTGCATTGGCGGTGACCGCAATAACCGGGGTATTTGTTAGTTTGGGGACTGATTTTATTCGCTCGAAAAATTCAAAACCGTTCATTCCGGGCAGGTCCAAATCTAGAAAGATTAGGTCGGGTGTATTGGTGACGAGATAATTCAATGCGGACTCCGCAGAACCCTCTATATGCAGATTGTGGATGCCCGCCTTTTCAAGCATTTTCTGTAATACTAGCTGGCTTGATACGTTGTCTTCGACATACAGCGACTTAAAAGTCTTGTTAGATATTTGTAAGCCATCAATATTTTGATTTTCTTCATTTTTGGCTAGCTCTTTTGATACCGGTAGCGTGATCCAGAATGTAGACCCTTCATCGACTTCGCTAGACACTCCGATCTCACCATTCATTTTTGTAATGAGTTCCTGAGTTATAGCAAGACCGATGCCACTTCCTTCGATGGTACTGTTTTCGTGTCCAAGTCGATTGAAGCGTTGAAATAGCTGCGATTGTTGCCATTCCGATAGACCCAGGCCTGTATCAGTGACAGTAACTTTAAGTTTGTCGGGACTGATCAAGGCGCCAGATATCGTAACAGTGCCATTTTCAGTATTATATTTTACTGCATTGGAAAGAAGGTTCAGAATAACCTGTTTAAGACGAACCTTATCTGCATTTACGCAGATACCCTCAGGACAGTTATGATCAGTTTGAAAGCTTATATTGAGTTTGTTTGGCATCGATTTAACATACAATATACATTCTTCAATGAGGTCGCAGATTCTGATTGCTTCCAGATTAATCTCAATTTTCCCAGACTCGATGCGAGCAAGGTCGAGTATTTCATTAATCAGGTCTAGAAGATGATTGCCTGCTTTGTAGATTTCTTCAGAATCTCTCTTAATATCTTCTTCGGTAGTGCTTTCCATCATACAAAGCTGTGAAAAACCAATTATGCTGTTAAGCGGGGTTCTTAGTTCATGACTCATACTGGAAATAAATTCAGATTTTGCGTTGTTAGCCCTTTCGGCCTCTTCTTTAGCTTTTTGCAGTTTCTCTCTGGTAGCCACTTGCTCAGTGATATCATGTAGTATCCCCACATACTTTAAGCCAGAATGTGTCTGCATCGACGTAAGGTTGAGTTCAACAGGAAAGATATCACCATTTCTTCGCTTTGCTCTGAGTTCTCGTCGGGTGTTGATTATCGTGTTCAGGTATATCTCAGGCGCAGCCAGGTAAGTACTGTGGTTGTTAGTAATACTATCTGCCATGATAAGATTGATGTGTTGCCCGACAAAATCATTTTTCTGGTAATCAAATGTCTCCAGGGCCGTTGGGTTGGCGTATTCGATAACCCCCAGGCTATTAATCGTAATGATCACTTCAGCAAGCGACTCAAAAATATCGTTTGCATAGCTAACTTGCTTATTCAGAAGGTTAGTGGAATCATGAAGCTGTTTTGATAAATTTGTGTGTTCCGAATGTATTGAATCACTCATTTCATCAATTGATGCGTGTAATTCTTCGAAGTCCTTGTCGGTTACTTCACCGTTGAGATGTTTACCATAATTCCCTGAACTGATGTCTTTGGCATGGCTGGATATCCTGGCTAGCGAGTGGCTGATCTTACGAGATATCAGAACAGACAGTATCGTTCCGCCAAGCAGAAACAGGACCAGGATAATTGCTGTGTCACGATTAATAGCGAACAGTTTCTGGTTTAGTTCATTGATATCGATACTTGCGCCAAAAACGTACATTCTTCCATAACGGTCATGGAATGGTTTTAGCACCATACGGCCGCTGCCCCATTCATTCACAAAGGTAGAAAAATGGGTTTTCTTTGCCTTGATAACACCGTCAAAGGCTCCGGGATCGGAGTGCACATCAAAGAACTGTGCGTGGTCACCGTTCGCGATATCTTTACTCGTTGAAGTGCTGCTGGTGAAGACAATTCTATTTTGCTCCAGTATAAGGTTGCTCCACAGATACTGCATGCCAGTTTCGAGACAGATTTTGTTATAGCGATCGATGATCTTCAGATAATCTTGCTTATTGATTGAGTTCGCATTGACGATACCATCGTGATAATCCTCAGACATTACCGATCTGGCCATCAGGGCAGCGGTGTCGAGTTTTGCATCAATAGAGGCGAGGTATTCAGATTTTTGTAGATCATTCAACAGATAGGCAAAGATGACAGCTATGCCTGTCAGCAGCGACCAGATAATCAGCAGTAACTTGGTTCTTATAGACATGTGTTTTATTGCTAACCAGTCTGTTAAGGATTGTTAACAATTGTGAATTATAGACGAACGTGGTTCTTACACATACATTATATAGGGGGAATTGATGGGTATTTAGGCAAAAATCAGATATTTAGGAGTCAATAATGGTCGAAGAGGGTGTTTATTTGTATTACTTGACTGGATCTTGAAGGGTTTTCGCGGCCTGTTCCAGGGCAGCGGCGGCCTCAGGTGGCATGTATTTTTCATCATGTTTGGCAAGCACTGTTTCGGCATGAAAGGTATTCGCATCCGCCATGCGGCCCTGTACGACAACCCCCTGACCTTCACGGAACAGGTCTGGCAGGATACCTTCGTAATCAACTTTGACGTTATTAACCATATCGGTGACAACAAAGCTGACTTTCAGGCCCTTGTCGGCATGTTCAACAGAATTAGCAGCGACCATCCCGCCCAGGCGAAAAGTGCTTTGCTGTGGTGCCTTGCCCTGGCTGATTTCAGTTGGAGAAAGAAAGAAGACAATGTTGCTCTTAAAGACATTTAAAATCAGCAGGGTGACAACACTGAGACCGATGACGCCAGCCATAACCAGTGCAAATTTCTGTTTACGTTGTTTCATGATTATTCTTGTGATTCCTGTTGTAACAGTTTTTGCTGGCGACGCAATTCTCTGATAGGTAGCCACACATTGATACCTAATATGACAACCGCAAGGGCATAAGTTCCCCAGACGTAAAAGGCATAGCCACCCATATTAAAAAATGCTCCCCAGTCCATCCTAACCTTTTAATCCTTGTAGCCATTGCGTATGGCGTTCACTGGCAATAATCGCTGCGCGCATTTTCACGAGCACAACAGCAACATAATAAAACTTAAAGGCGGCCGCCATCACCAATAATGGCACTAGAATATCTGGGTGAATTGCCGGCCCGCCGGATTTGGCGACCGAAGCGGGTTGATGCAGCGTGTTCCACCATTCAACAGAGAAATGAATTACCGGTAAATTAATGACACCAACAAGCAGTAGTACCGCACCGGCACGCGAGGCCCGGCGTTCATCATCAATGGCCTCTACCAGAGCGATATAACCAAGATACAGGAACAGCAAAATCAGCTCAGATGTAAGGCGAGCATCCCATACCCACCAGGTTCCCCACATGGGTTTACCCCATAGTGATCCGGTAAGCAGTGCAAGCAAGGTGAAGGATGCCCCCACGGCCGCGCTACAACGAATGAAGATATCGGTGAGTTTTATCTTCCAGATCAGGCTGGTAGCGGCGGCAATGGCCATGGACGCGTAGATAAACATCGACATCCAGGCGCTGGGTACATGGATGAACATGATGCGTACGGTCTCGCCTTGCTGGTAATCGGGTGGTGCAACAAACAGGCCGAGGTACAGGCCATAGAATATCAGGCCAGCAGTTAACGCACTTATCCAGGGAAGCAGCTTACCGGCGAGGGGATAAAAATGTCGTGCTGATGCAATTTTAAACATGATTTTTCTAGTCTAACGAGATTCTCAGGCTGTGGGCACACACCCACGGGATGAACATAACGGCCAGAATCGCGATGGCTCCCATTAATGATAAATGACCTTCTGGGCTCAGGCCATTTTGATAGGCCGTTATGGCGCCTGCGCCAAAAATCAGCACTGGAGTATACAGGGGCAGCACCAGCAGCGACAACAGTACACCACCACCTCGTAAGCCAAGGGTTAATGCCGCACCCAGACTACCAATCAGACTTAGTGTTGGAGTACCAATTAGCAGGGTTAGCATCATCAGGCTGATCTCAGAGCCTGTGAGACCCATTTGCAGGCTGAGTAGCGGTGTAATGATGACTAACGGTAAACCGGATGTGAGCCAATGCGAGAGGATTTTGGCACTCACCAGTATCGCTAAGGAATGTGGTGCCAGCAGAAATTGCTCCAGCACGCCATTTTCAAGATCATTTTCAAACACACGGTGCAGCGATAGCAGATTGGCGAGCAGGGCGGCTACCCAGATTACCCCGGCCCCCATACTGTGTAGCAGTTTACTTTCAGGGCCTACACCAAGTGGAAACAGGCTGACGACGATGATGAAAAAGATCAGTGGCGTGAGAATATCAGTACGTTGCCGCAGGGCAAGACGCAGGTCGCTACGCAACACATTTTTCCAGACCTGAACCCCGGTTAGCGTTGTCATAGTCCGATTTCCAGAGTCATGATTATCTGTTCTTCAATCGAGAGCGTCTGGTGAGTGGTGAGTATGACCATGCCACCATGCTGACAATGCTGCAGAATATGATTGTTCAACCACGTAATGGCCGATACATCGAGCGCCGAGAAGGGCTCGTCGAGTAGCCAGATATTTGCAGGGGATAATAGCAACCTGGCCAGACTGACGCGCTTTTTTTGACCCTGAGAAAGGTATTTGGCCGGGACATCACATCGATTAGCCAAACCCACTTTTTGCAGCGCGTTAGTAATTGCAGTCTCGTCAGTCTGTTGAGACAGGCCACATAGCTGTTGCAGGTTTTCAGTGGGAGTCAGGTCACCATGTAAACCCGGTGTGTGACCGAGATACAGCAGATTGCTATGAAAGTCTTCACGACAGGCATTGGTATCCTGATCCTGCCATTCGATATTTCCCTCGCTGGGTAAGGTCAGGCCACAGAGAATACGCAGCAGGGTGGTTTTGCCGGCACCATTTTCACCGGTGAGGTGGAGTACCTCACCAGGTTGTATAGAAAATGAGAGATTGTTGAACAGTTGTCGGCCGCCGCGTTCACACGCGAGGCCGATACCGTTGAGCATTTATTTCTTACCGAGCTGAGAAACCTGTTCAGGTTTTGCCTTCTTGCTGACTGAAGGTACGGCAGGCTTCTCAGGTTTTGGTTCTGCAAGCTTGCGCTTTTTACCTTCTGCAGGAACGAAGTCAGCTTTTTTGACATCATCCGTAACCAGATAAGGTTGGCCATCATCTCTGAGATAGAGCTTCTGCATTTCTTCTAGCGTAAATGGGCGAGAGCCAATTCGACCGAAGATAGCAATCTGACCGCCTGTTTCATCAACGGCACGGTCACGGTCGATACCCTTTGATAATGCCAGAGCAGGATGTTCAGTTCTTGCACGGGCAATTAATTCAGGTTTCGGCGCAGGGCTGAAGCCATAGAATAGTGGTTGATTATCCGGTGCAGTGAGGCTGACAACCTTCAGGCCGTTCTTACCATCGGCAACGTAGGCATAGGCCGATGCATTGGTAGATGCCACGGTAACATCGCGAGTGTCGTTGATCTCACCATCGGCCGTGTATTTCATGTAGACCTTTGGAGCCTCAAATTTCTTAACATCAATAATGACCAGACCTTCAGGACCACCGGCAACATAGGCGTAGGTTCGCGCGATGTAGATGCGGTGTGCATCCTTCAGCGGAATGCTTGCACTATCAACCTTGCGAGGTGTTGCTGGATTGGTGACATCAACCACATGGAAGCCATCATCATCAGTGACCGCCATGTAACGGAACTGCACGGCTGTCGCACGTGGGTTCTTGAACGGGATGGTCGCAGCCACTTTCGGCTTCATTGGGTCATCCATATTCAGAACCACGACCTGCTTAGGCGTGGTGATATAGAACCAGTAACCCGCGATGGTGATGTGGCTGGCACCATCAAGAATACCGTTTTCATTCCAGGTTAGTGCACGCGTGAAATAGTTATTACGTGCTTCACCGTCAGACAGCGTATTGATGTCGGTCAGAATCAGACCTTCTTCCGAATCTGTGATAAACGCATAGTCATAGATAGGATGAAATTCTTGCTCCAGGTTGACCTCAAGATGTAGTTTCTTGTTAGCGCGTTGACGATCCGGATGCACTGGCTGATTGGTAGCCAGGGCCACACAAGTTGCATTGGTTGATTTGATGCGTGTGTCATGACCCATGGGGCTGAATGGTGCAGTAATGACACGCTGCGAGAAACCCTTGTTGGCGATGCTGGCAATGTCATAGGCCTGGAAGCCTTTATTGCCTTCAGCAACATACAGATATTCACCACGCATCTGCAGGCAGTTGGCTTTGCCTCCATCATGTTCGAATTTATATAGCATGGTTTCTGGCAGATCACGCTCACGTTCCTGATGTTCTCTGTACCAGTCCGGGTATGCGTAACGATGCAGGTAACTACCAATCACCGCCTGTGGTTCTTCCCATTCAGTGACACGCTGTCCATGAATCGCACCTTCAGTACCTACCCAGGCATAGTAACCGACCATACCGACGAAGTTTGTACCTAACAGTAATAACTGCGACATGATGGCGTTATTGTCATTCTCTTCCGAGATATGGCAATCAGTACAGGTCTTGGTCTCTGTTTTACGCACTGTGTGTGGAAAGTGCGGTGCAAAGGCCTGAGAACTGTAACCACTTGCTGCAACCGGCGGCTGCTGAATGTAGATAAGCTCGCGGTTAACGTTACGTGATGACAGCATCAGTGCCGAAGATGAACGGATTGGTGCGATACGACCACCTTTCGCAGGACCATGTTTACCAAGTTGATACATCTGGTCACGGGCAACCTGTGGGTTGTAGGTTGCGTAGTTACGAGTTTCACCGCCTTCATAATGGTGACGCTCAGATTTCCAGTTCGCCTGAATTGGTAGATGGCAGCCGCCACATGATGTTGCCCAGGAACTATGGCAGGTGAAACATAGCATGCTTTCATTCTTGTGGGCGCGATCTTCAGGTTTAACGCCAGGACCCCAGCTGAAGTTCACTTTGTCAGTTGACATCAACTTGGCGCGTGAAGCCTTGGCGTTGTAGCTGTCTTTTGCTGGATTAACGATGTCTTTAACCAGTGACACTTCCCACTCGCGATCAGACCAAAGGGCAGAGCGCTGGTAAAGTTTACCTTCACGCCATTCAAAGCGTTTCTTGCCATCCTGGTTACGATACAGTGCAAGATCGTTACCGCCAGGAGGGGCAGCAGGACCACTAGTGGTTAATGTTGGATACTCATCGGCACTGCCATGGCAGTCGATACAGTCAATTTCAACTGCCTGAGCAACTTCACCATAAATATGACCGTTGCCATGGTTGTCCTGAGAGAAGTGACAATCGACACAGTGCATGCCTTTATCCAGATGGATAGATGACATCAGTACCGTCTTTTCACGCCACTTCGGATCATCTTCTTTGACGATGTTGCCATCGGCATCGAGCATGTTGCCATCGCGGTCACGTTTGAAGATCGCGCGGAAGTTCCAGCCATGCCCATGATAGTCAGCAAACTGTGTGTCATTCAGTTCAGGGTTGAGTTCACTAACCTTGCGCAGGAATTCAGGGTCACTCCACTTACCTCGAATTGCAGCTTCTTCAGGGTTACGTTCGTTGATATAACGAATTTCTGAACTAGTTGGATAACGTTGCTCCTTCGGCCACATGGCTGGGGCATCCGATTCGTAGTCCCACATGGTAAAGCCCAGGTAGCTGTTGACGAAGACGTTAGGCTGATGCATGTGACAGATCATGCACTGACTGGTTGGAATTGCTCGTGTGAATTCATGCTTGAGAGGATGACCTTTCTTATTCCAGTCGATGGTTGGATCCGCTGTTTGAGTCATACCATCGTTACCATATTTAGCGTATGGGCCAGAGTGGCGTGGGTCGCGGTCATTCGCATAAACCACGTGACAGGATGCACAGCCAGAAGAGCGATGGTCACCCGGATTATCCGAGGTGCCGATGAACCATAGGAACGGGTCATTCAGTCGAGATTTGTGAATATTAATGACCGGTACCGCAATACGCAGACCTGTACCTGGACCACGGTTTGACTGTTTAAGGTCAGGACGCCCTGGTTCTTCGAGACGCTGAATGTTACCAATGATGCTTGGGATTCCGGTTTCTGCAAACTGTGTGATGATGTTACGACCACCACGTTCAAACACGCGGAAAACGTCACCGGGAGGAATGGTTTCCCAGGAGGGCATTGGAAACATCTGTGCAATAACGCCCTTGGCTTCCATTTCAGGTGTTGGTTTAACAGGACCAACAATTGAAGCAGGTTTGCCATCGCGCGTGTAAGCTTCACCAAGGATATAGCGTTTAAAAGGTAGAATTCCGTTGTTGTAGGCCGCACCACCCCACAGCATGGCGCCGGTTGCCATCAGGCTGCGCTCAACAGCATTAATAATGGGCAGATGGCATGCGCCACAGGCATCACGTGCTACACGCAAATCGGAAGGATTAACAAAACGAATGTATTCCGGGTCTTCATTGTTTAACAATGCGTAACTGACTTCCGGGTTAGCTGAATCAGGATAATTCCAGCGTTTGGGGAAGCGAGGTTTAGCATGCACGGCTAGCTGGACATCCAGGTATTCAGGGTCACCTTTTTTGGTGCCAGCAGGCTTGGATTTGGTGTAGTCACCACCATGGCAGTCTACGCAACTAAGCACGACAGCGGGGTTTGCGTGCATGGTCTTGCGATCAGTCTTCTCGTGACAGCTGATACAGCCTTCGTTTTCTTTATCTGCCTGTTTCCAGGTCTTGTCATCGACAGCCTTTGGCGCACGCTCATTGTGTACTTCAGTTGGCGCTTCTACATCAGATGATGCAAAGGGTTGGAAATTACCGGATGATGCCAGTGCAATACTGGAGCCAAGACCAATGGTCATGGCAAAAAGTTGATAGAGTTTAATTCCCCGCACGAGTCTATCCCTTCTGGTTTGTTGTTTAAGTATCAAAAATCCACATTAAGAGCAGCGATATACACAGCCCGAAACGCAGTGACACTCACGCAAGGTGAGTGTCGTTATATTTATTTTTCCTGACTCAGATTAGCTGGTACCGGAGTACCTTAGTGCTAATAAGTTAGAATCAGGTTTGCCAAAATTGAGTAGGCTTCTTCGTCGCCATACAGGTCTTCAAAACCTTCACCCGGCAGCAGTACTGCACCTGAAAGTCTGAACACAACGTTCTGTGTGAAAAACGGACGATATATTGTCGCAACAGACAGATCCCAACCAAGGTCGTTATCAACAGAACCTAGTTGACGAGCCACCTCGAGAGAAGTTGTGTCTGCAAAACCAATCTTGTTCGCATTGACTGAAATACGGAACTCTGGCGTAACGTCGAAATCAGCACCGATACCTAACAGGGTCGTACCCGGGTTGGTGAAATTAGATTGTCCCTGCTCTTTAGATGTACGTAGTGAGTTCAGTACAGCGTTGCGTCCTGAAAGTGCGACGGCACCACCACCAATGTTTGGTACACCCTGACGAATAAAGAAACTGGTGTCCGCACCGGCAAAAATCGGATTTTCAAAGATGGCATCAAAGCCTTCAGCCTTGCGATCAAATGGATCATCATCACCTGAGGCATACAGGCCAGAGACACGTAGACGTATCCAGTCAAAATCGACCGAGGCCTCTGCTGCAAGAAAATGCGCATCAATGCGTTCACTACGGCCGCTGAATGGACCGCGTTCGTCTTCACCTGTCGCGTAGTAATATGATGCGGTGAGATTCAGACGACCAAAGTGCCCATCACCGTTGTACCCCAGGTAGTAGACATCATAATCATGTGGGCGACTAAAACCGAGTGGGGCAGGGCGCTGTAAAAATCCATTCTGGTCAAAAAAGCGCTCATCACCTTCACGGTTGCGGTTATAAACCAGTGTTGCCTGTGAGACGAAACCAACGACAGGAAAGTCCTGGCGGTAGACATTACCGACAAATATGTCATCGTCTCGCAGACCTTCACCAATATCATTCAAACCACTGTTAATGTCTTTTTCAACACGGCGGAACCATGCCAGGTTGTACTGAAAGAAGTTATTATCGCGGTTACCAAAAAGGCGTATGCCAAACTGGTTATCCTGGAACAGGAAACCACGAAAGTCTGTTGAGAAAGGCTGAATACCAACACGAAAACTGTCAAAATCATAGCGATCGCCGACATTACGAAGATGTACATCGTAAAACAGCTCCTGAACACCAAAGTGTTTATCGGTACGGCGTTCACCATCATCTGGATCGATATTAATAAAGCGATCTTCCTGAACCTTGGTGTAGTTATAGTTGAAAACACCGGTCAGGCGGAATTCATGGTCCGGCGGACGGAAGGCGGTATCACCTTTCAGATAAATGAGTCCAATAATGAAGTTTTCATTGAACAGAAACTGGTTACGACCGCCTAGTACATCAAGTTGCCCTGGGCTGCGGGTGGTCGCGGGAGAAACCGGTGTTGGTATACGACGTGGCTCATAAATGGTGTCTGAAATCAGGTTTAGAATGAAAAACCAGTCATCATGAATTGGGCGGTCACCCTTGAGTGTATTCTGATTGTAGGGGTCATAAGTGCGTTCATTAACACCAATTGCCTCAACGATGCGCCAGCGATCTGGTATGGCAATAAATTCACCTGGCAGGTTCGGATCAGGTACTGCTACCGGAGGCAAATCAACTTGAGCGTTCGGATCAACCTGTTTTGCAGGCGGGATATCATCTTGAGGTGAAGATTTTTCACCACCAGGGCGTCGTGAATCACGTGCGGCAACCTGAAGTTCCTCTGCCCGATCTTCTGCATATTGCTGTGCCACGGCATCATCGAAACTAAAGTCGTTGGCAATACCAAACCCCTCAGAGTGCTCCACAGCTGGATTCTCTGGCAAGGTAATGCCGGGCTCAGCCGCATTCGCGGTGACTGTCATGGCAATTGCCAGACTTAGCAGGCTGCTGCGCAAACGTTTCATAGTCGTTTCCCGTAATATAATTTTTTATAATCCTTAAATTATAATGATTTACATTATATTTTTAAATCAAATTATTAATATTTGCTTAAAATTTATTATTTACCATTACATGGGTTGGCTTCATCGCTACCAATAAATGGGTTCTGTGGACATTGCACATAGCGCAGACCAAAGCCCTGTGGAGCCAGTGTATCGGCGCGTATTGCCTTGGGCGCATTACCAACGATGGGGCCATCACCAATGCCATTGTTATTACCTAGTTCTAGTGAGGCATTATTCAGACCCAGGAAAGAGATCATGTCATCCTGGTCGACGCCATCACCGGATACACCAACACCGCCGATCAGCACACCGTTTCGATAGATGGGCACACTACCTGGGAAGATCTGTAGACCATTGCTGACGGGTGTATTACCTGAGCCAAATGATGTACAGACAGCAGGGTTGGCACCAGTAGCAAGATGCGCGACGACCTGATCAAGCACCAGGTCAAGTTGCAGACCCGTTGAGAAAGGACTCCAGCCATCGACTGGATCTCTGAATGGCTTACTCAGCGGCCCATTCGGCATATCACGAATACCATCAGGGTAGAACGGGCGTGACAGGTTGCCGCCAGAACGATCAGCAAACGCATTCGCGCCAGTCAGGGCATTAGGGTCATTGAAGAATGTGCGCACATCGGTGACATATTCAGCAATGCTGGAAGTGTAAGGTGTAACTCCTGCATCTGATAACAGCGTGGCATCTGGTGCAGACAGCAGATCGGTAGCAGCACGTGGTCCGGAGATGAATGCTGCTGTACGAGCTTTTTGCAGTGAAACATCCGTACCGAAGACAGGGCCATCTCGCGTACGTGCAATACCAACAATAGCGCCTGCTGAATCAACAACAGAAATGGTAACGCGTGCCTGACTGTTGAGTGGACGGCGAATCTGGGCACGTGAACGATTTGCGACGGCGATGGCGTTACGCAGGATACTTGTGACTTCATTTGCCGTCAGTGCATTTGCTCCAACAAAAGCGGCATCTGTACCGTCAATTGGAGGAAAGCGGTTATTGCCAGCACCATCAGTCAGGACGAAGGCATCGAGATCGGCAAAAAGTGTTGAGGCAGAGGCAATATTTGCAGCTGGTTCATAGCCGGAGGCCGGCTGACCAAAGGCAGTACCCGCGAGGATGCCATTATCACGGTTGAAGTAGTTACGTATACCAGCCAATGGGTTGTTGTTCACCAGTGGCGCGGTGTCATCAACAAGTAGGCCGTTAACACCATTATATGTGCCAAAAGCTGGAGCCGTGCCCGGATCGCTAATGATATTGCCGCGTCTGGCATCAGTGAAACGTAACAGGCGACCATCAACCGTGATACGGTCACCACGCCTGTCTGTTGGCGCTTCAAAACCAATAGTTCCGGCCAGGGCAATAATTTCATCAATATTGTTGAACTCAGGGAACCCAGGACGACCGTTATCAAAATCTATCGGATTGATATCGATGCTGTAGGTGCCGTCAGCAATAACACCAATACCACCTACTGGAGTACCGTCTTTGTAAAGTGGGATACCACCTGGATCAGCCGAAAAGCCAAGCGGTGAACGTTTTGGACCCAGCATCGCGTCACCAGGGAAGCGAGTATTGAAATCGTTACACGGAAGCTGACTGATTTGAACACCAAACAGCGGACCACCTGGCTGATTAAATTCACGTGGAGCAAAGTGCTCCTGAACAATGAAATTCGCTGTTCGTGTAGTAAATGCATTACCTTCAGAGCTCAGATATGAAGCGGTTACCGCTTTAGCAATCGCAGCATAGGTTGCGGGCAATACACTGATATTTTCCAACCCTGAATTGGGTGCAAGGCCAGTTTCGATATTGAAAGCAGGGACAATAGTAGCGGGATTTGCTGGATCGCCCATCTGGAAGAGGGCAAGGATATTGCCAACACGGTCCGATACAGCAATAGTGGCATTAACATTGCGGGCAAGTGCTTCCTGGATTGCCTGAGAGAGCACTTGCTGCACATCTGCTGTAGTTAAGTTTGTAGGTGTATCGGCACAGGAGCCGTTGCAGACCTGCTCTTTGATGTTTTGTGTTGTAGTAGCAAGGTTGCCACTGTCACCACCACCACATCCGCCAATTAGTAGTGCGGCCGCAAACATAAGCGCGACACGCCATCCGTAGATGCGTTTCTTCACGACACTTCCCCATTCGTAATCTAATTGTTTGTTATAACGTTAATTAGTTATTACTTATCTAGTACACGATTAAGTGTACCGCTAACATCCTGTTGAAGTATAACACCTTTTCTATCACCCAAAAGGAAATCTTCAGCAATATGAAATCCATGGCAATCAACACAGGTGGACGTCAGTTTTTCATTTGTACTGGCTTCAGTTCCAGCATGGCATTGACGGCAATTATCAATACCTGGGATCAGTACATCTGAGCTTTCTTCTGATTTCGCAACGTCATGGCAATCTGCGCATTTCATCGTTAGATGTTGATCATGCGTGAAACTGGCCTTTGGAAACCATTTGTCAGCTATACGTACGGGGGAAATATCCCATTTTGGTGGATAGTCAGCACGTGTCTGTTTCACCGTATGACAGGTTGAACAAACACGACCTTCAAATAGATCGGCACCAATTTCCAGGGCCTTTTCCTGTGCCCAGTCGAACGCAGATTTACGTTCCTGTTTAGTCAGTACCTGTCCGGGACGACGGCGGTTTCTGACAATTTTTGGTGCCGTGACATCTTCATAGCCACCTTTTAGGGCGAGATTACCATAGTATTCTGTCAGCGTGAAAATCACGTGATCGAGTTTGCCATGCGGAACCTGGCGTTGTGGGTAGTCAGGTTCAAATTCCAGGCGATGACATTCCTGGCAGTGCTGTTCCATACGGATATCAGCCATGCCGGCGCCACCAGGTTCTGGGGTATGACAGTCAGCACAAACCATGACACGGTTACCGCCTGGGGCATCAATACCTTCAGGGTCCATGTGTTTTTCATGCGTGAATTTCAGGTTCGACTGTTCTTTTTGACCTGAAATTTTCTCCATACTGACACGGATTTTTTCAAATGATTTGTCCGCGGCTTTATATTCCAGCATGGTGGCACTGAATTCGGGATGGTCACTACCAAAATCACGTGCGTTGGCGAGATCCGTTTGAACTTCTTTGTCGAGATCTTTATGACAATCACCACATAGGCCTTCATCACGGCGAATCAGTGCTTTTTTGCCATTATGTTCTTTATGACAGGTTGCACAACGCGTACCGGTGAGCTCTTCCATTTTGTAAAATTCTGGATCAGCATGTGCATGCGTACCGGTATGACAGGCGACACATTCCTTATCGCGTACCGTGACAAACGGCTCGGTATGACAGGCCTGGCAATCCTTGGCGAAGAACTGATGCGCAGTAGCAAATTCACCTGTTTTCCAGGCTATATCTGCGGTGAAGGTCTTGTCTTGCAGTGCCTCACGTACTTCAGGCTTGAAGAAAGCGGTAATGGGTAAGGCGATAAACAATGCAGCAATGACAAGAAACAGCAGCCATGACCAGGCGCGTTTACTCATACCAGTTTGCGACAACGATGTTACCGAACGAGCGGTTAACTCCTCAAGATCATCACCCTGCTGGTCAACCAGTTCGATCTCGATACACAGTTCATAGCCATCTTTACCTTCTTTTACTGATAGCTGGTAAGGACCCACTTTGATTTCGTCACCAGGGCGAATGGACTCCGGTGACTTGCTCTTTTGATTAACACTAATGCTGCATCCTGATTGAGCTTCAATCCAGGGTTTACCATTACGCTTATCAATTGTGGCGTGATGTAGCTTGGTGCGGGAATCTTCTAGATAGATTTCATTCGATGTGCTGCGTCCAATGCGGATGACATCACTATCGACCGTTGAGTCACGACGGATTAGTCCGCCTTTTGATTTTCTTGTTATAAAACTAATCTGACAACGCATGATGTAGGCCTACCAGTAGAAGAATACCGAAATAACGTGAGCAATCAATGCGGCTAACAGGCCGATTGACAGCGGAACATGTAAATACAGCCAAATATCCATCATCGCCTTAAACTGCACGTCACGACGCGCACGGTTGACGAGAACAGATTTTTTATTCATTAATGCCAGCAGACGACGCGCACTCTCGATGTTGTCCTGGTCGACATTTTTGGCGTAATCCTCAATGAGCTTACAGGCTTTGGCAGTAGGGCATTTGCGATATTTACCAGATAACTGCTGTCGCATTGATCCGCCAATTTTTGTTTTCTGGCATGAATCCAGAATGGCCTGATTTACTTCGTCGCTGAGTTCTGAAGCAACAGTGCGAGACTCACGATCTGTGTCTGCAATATCGCTCATAATTGCATGCATAGTTTGGCTACTACGATTCTTGGTCATCATGGCGGGGTAGCGTATATATGCAAAAACGCCGTAGAAACCACTGAAGATAACGATAAGCATTAGCGCGTAGGCCAGTGTATGCACATTCCAGCCGACATTAAATCCGGCATGCAGTGTTGCAATAGTGATAAGGGATACACCGAGGTAAACATGGGCAGAGAGCCAGCCTTCAACAGGTGCGCCGCTACCTTTGTATCGACGTTTACGGATACCAAACCACAATAACCAGAGAATTAATGCTGCACCGATACCACCAAGCGTGTAGCCTAGCCAGGTGCCGCCGTTCGGGCCATCAACCGGGTTGTGCCAGATATACGCGGCAATCGAGAGGACCATAAGAAAAACGCTCCATTTAAAATAACGGAAACGTTTATAAATCAACAATGATTCATGCATAGTACTATTCTTCAGTCTTTGTTGTTATCGTCACCTGGCATTAATCGTTGTTACTTTGCCAGGCACCCTTAATTATTTACATGTCTGCACGCAGACTGTGGCACATGAAAATGTGACTAGTATCCTTCCAGATTCGTCAGCGACATGAATTCAACTGGATTAACACGAATTGCTGCGCCCGTTGGGCATGCCTGCACACAGGATGGACCACCCTTAATGTCTTTGCACATATCGCATTTCACAGCCATTTTCACAGCATTTGGATCTTTCTTCGCGGCAGCTTTCTTTTCACCGGGTGCGTTACCAGCACCAAATAAAAGCCACGACCACAGTCCTGCGCCGCGTTTTTTCGAGACTACGGACATCTGGATCACACCATAAGGACAGTTGCGCTTACAGTTGCCACAGCCGATGCAGTTGTCGGCTATGAATACTTCACCGTTAGCTGCACGTTGAATCGCATCAGGCGGGCAGTCTTTCATGCAATGTGGATGTTCACAGTGGCGACATGATGTCGGTACATGAATTGACGCAAATGTTGGCCCGGCCTCGCGATCAAGTCGAGATGTGCCGTAATGCGTATCAGCACAGGCCTTTTCGCAGTTGTCACAACGTACGCACAAGGATTCATCGATAAGCAGAACGTCAGTCGCTTCACCAAGACCCTGCTTTACCAGGAAGGAAATGATGGAGCCGGAGTCTGGGGCATCGGCAACGCGTTCGTTTTGCGCGGTACGTCGCTGATACTCTTCTTCCAGTGTTTTGCGAACACCTGCGTCATCAGCCAGTAACTCTCTGAATTCCTCACCATTCAGGCAAATTGTTTCAGTAGCTACTGCAGCCTTAACCGTTGCACTACGGCGGTTGTCGCCGAGCAATGCCATTTCACCGACATATTTACCGGCAGGCAAGTAGGAGAGTACCACCTCGCGACCAGCAACATTGCGAGAGACAGTGAGTGAACCACGGCGTACCAAATATAAGGTGTCACCTTCATCGCCCTCGTTGAACAATGATTCACCCGCCTTAAAAGTTTGTAGAGTAGCGGTATTAATGACCTTGTGTAATTTTTCAGCAGGTGTGTTCGGTGCAATTTTGGCCTGTATGGCACGCAATAGAAATGCCAGGTCAATGGCACGTTGAACAGATTCAACGGAGTTGATCAGTTTGTTCATTGAGCGTCTTGGCGTCTCAACCAGCACACAATTTTTACCCGCCAGAGTCGTTGCTGAACGGCGATGACCTGAAATGAGACTCATTTCACCAAAGAACGCGCCTTTATGCAGGGTAATAGTCTGGTTTGGGTCATCCGGATTAATTTGAATATTTACATCCCCATCCACGATAGAGAAAAAGGTGTTGGTGTAGTCATCTTTTTTGAATACGACATCACCTTCTTTCGGTGTGAGGATACTACTGTCGAGCATGAATTCGCGTAGCTGCAGAGTAGTAAGTCCTGACAGTATAGGCACATTATCTTTAATATTTTCAAGGACTTGTGAGACCGAGACATTGCCATGAGCTTTGCTGTAGGCACTGAATTTTTCTTTCAGTAGCGGCTCGTCAGCAGGTTCGACTGAGTTACCTTCAATAAATTCAATGACTTCATAGCCCTGGTTCATCGCCTGCTTGATCAGTGGGTAACCGGCGATGGCACCAACGATATACATACCGGGCACATTGGATTCATACTGATCACTTAGTGCAGGGACGGCGTTGGGGTCACTATTAGGAAATTCTATGCCGCAGGATTCGACAAATCCGCGTGGTTTAATGCCACCCAGACGAGCGATTATCCGATGACAGGCTACGGCAGACTCACCCGTTGGTGTATCGAGCACGATTTCACCATTTTCAGTGCCTTCACCGACGTTTTCAAAGGCATTTACGCGGGCAACACTACTACTGTAGTAGCATTCAATGGTGCCATCACTGATAGATTTTGAAATTAAATCCAGGTTGCCCTGCTTGGCACGGTTAAATTCGTCACGACGGTTAACAATAATGACGTTGTTCTGTTTTGACAGTGCCACGGCATTTTCAATGGCGGCATCACCCGCACCGACCACAACGATGGTTTCGGCTTCGTATTCGTCCGGGTCATCCAGCTGATACTGGCACATTGAGAGGTCTTCACCATCTACGCCGAGCTTACGCAGGGTGCCCTGATCGCCAATGCCGAGGATAATATTCTCAGCCGTGAGGGTGTCACCTGACTTTGTCGTGATGCTGAAGTTACCTTTCTGGCCAGAAATGCCGGTAACTTCATTATTCATGCTGACATTTACTTTTAAATCAGCTATTTGCTTGTCCCACGTACCCAGAATGTCTTCTCGGATACCTTGAGCAAAATCGATCGGGCTACGAAGAGGCAGTATATTAGGCTCAGCCATTACTAACTTGCCTTTCTGATATTTATAAATGGTATCGGAAAGATGATCTGTTTTTTCTAACAGGATATGCGAGATGCCAAGCTCCGCTGCATGGGCAGCAGCGCTCAAACCCCCTGGTCCTGAACCGACGATAGCGACTTTGTAGTCGGCCATATTACACCCCTAGGCGAAGTAAGTTAGTGTTATTGTTGGATAGACTCAACTGAAATCCACTCAGTTGCTGTTGTATATCCAATCACCCCTGGCGCGTTAGCGCTGTGTAAAAATGAAACTGTTGATTTAAGTAGCAGTGTTATTTCTGATTATCGAGCTATCAACAGCTTCTGATACATTACCGTAGCTCATCATCATGATCAATGATTTAGGTTAAAAAAACCTGTTTAAAAACCTGAGCTTCCAAGTGTGACATTTGACGAGTCAATTGCCTTCCAGTTATGTTAAAAGGGTTTCTTGGAAAGACCGTCCGGCACATGAATACAAAGGGTAGTTTGCATACGTTGTGTTGTAAACTGGGACAGCCGTACATACGATAGAATATAAAATTTATAATCGTCATTATTAGTCAAATCAGCAAATTACCGCGTAGAACTCAAAGGCTTATTACATATCATGAATTCTGTTAGTCAAAATCTTGTTGAACTGGGGCATTTTATTATGGCGCTGGCATTTGCCATATCACTATTACAGGCCTTTGCGCCGATGCTGGCTCGAAAGACAGGGGTAGTGCGACTCGCGCAGGTAAGCGTACAGGGAGCCTTTATTGTTGGTGGTTTATTGACATTGGGTGGAGCGATTATGATTCATGCCTTTGTCAGTGAAAATTTCTCTGTGTTATACGTGGCACAGAATTCAAATAGCCAGCTGCCGATTTTTTACCAGGTGGCCGCACTATGGGGTGGTCATGAAGGTTCGTTGTACCTATGGGCCTGGATCATGGGTTTGTATACGATGTATCTAGCCTGGCAGGGGCGCTCACGTTTTCCACAACGTTTACCCGTGCTACTCGCCGTGCAGGGTTTTCTGATGTTGGGTTTTCTTGGGCTGATTCTATTTTTATCGAATCCATTTGATCGTTTGCTGCCAGCGCCCGTTGATGGTCGTGATTTAAATCCATTATTACAAGACCCCGGGATGGTGATTCATCCTCCGATGCTGTATCTCGGCTATGTCGGTTTCTCAGTACCGTTTGCGTTTGCAATCACGGCATTGGTGACACGTTGGGACAGTGAACTTTGGGTTGGGCTGATTCGCCGTTGGGCGCTAGTGGCATGGGTGTTTTTGACGATCGGTATCATGCTCGGAGGCTGGTGGGCATATTACGAACTCGGTTGGGGTGGGTACTGGGCATGGGATCCAGTAGAGAACGCATCGTTTATGCCGTGGCTATTAGGTACCGCATTGATTCACTCGATAACGGTTCAGGAACACCGCCGCATGTTGCATACCTGGAATATATTTCTTGTTATCAGTACGTTTGCCTTATCGTTGCTAGGTACCTTTCTTGTGCGTTCGGGTGTGCTTTCATCCGTACATGCGTTTGCCGTTGATCCTGGGCGTGGTCTATACATTCTGATTTTCATGACGGTCGTGTTGGTTATTTCATTCGGGCTGTTCCTTTACTATGGTCGTCAGCATCAGGCACGGGAAAGTTTTGTGTCAGGGTTTTCGCGCGAATCATTTTATATTTTTAATAACGTGTTTTTTACCGTGGCCTGTGCCTGCGTGTTATTGGCAACGCTATATCCTCTCGCCACTGAAGCATTAACACCGATGAAGATTACCGTTGGCGCACCATACTTTAATGCAGTCATGGTGCCCATCATGTTGCTCATCGTATTGCTGATGGCCTTTGCGCCACTAGTACCGTGGCGTAAGGCGAATCCACAAAAAGTCATTACAAAAATGAAATTCGCATTTGCGGCAGCGTTTATCGCTGGGGCATACATGGCCTGGTACACCTCATTTTCTCAATGGACTGCAATCATTGCCACGTTTCTGGTGACGCTATTGCTTGTGAGTATGTTGACGGATTATGTGCAGGCAGTGCTGCGTCGTCGCAAGTCGTTTGCAAGCGAAAACGTTGTTGTTTCCGCACAACGCACTTTGTTACGTAACCGACGTTTTTATGGTGGCATGATCGTGCACTTTGGCATTGCTGTAATTGCGATTGGCTTGACTGGTTCTGGTTTGTTTCGTTCCGAGTCGGCAGTACTGATGAAACCGGGAGACCAGGTTGAAATAGGTGGTCACGTATTACGTTTTGATGGCACAGATCGTTTTAAGAAGGATAATTATTTTGCTTTGCAGGGTATCCTTACCAGTGTCAATGAAGGTTATGTATTGAGACCTGAAAGACGTAAATACCCTGTACAGGAAATGCCAACCACTGAAGCGGGTATTCATTCTAATCTGTTTCGCGATGTTTATGCGGTGATTGGTGAGAAAGTAAAAGACTCCTGGGGCATACATGTGTATGTAAACCCATTAGTGCAATTCATCTGGCTGGGAGGATTCATCATTGTTGTTGGAGTGATGTTCTCACTTACGCAACGCATCAGGTTAAGACAATCTACTAGCGTTAGTGATTCTGCTGCAGCAAGCGCGAAGGCCTGATAGATGAAGCAATGGGCATACGTTTTAGTGCCGGCGTTATTGCTGCTGCTGGCATTACTTTCCTTCGGCTTAACCAACGATCCGCGCTACATTCCGTCACCATTGATTGGGAAACCGTTTCCACAGCTTTCAGGTATCGACCTGAATGGCAACAAAGTCATTCTGGGTAAGGTGAAAGACAGGCCACTAGTGATTAATGTCTGGGCCTCGTGGTGTGCCGCCTGTCGTACAGAGCATCGCTCATTCTTGAGAGGCGCGCAGAAATACTCCAGACAGGTTGAATTTGTCGGCGTGAACTACAAGGATGAATTACTGAATGGAAAACGCTGGCTGTCTACTCTGGGCGACCCCTATGAATGGTCGTTTTTTGATAACAAGGGCAGGGCAGGACTTGAGCTGGGCGTGTATGGTGTGCCAGAAACTTTTTTTGTTAACCAACAGGGTGTCATCATTCATAAAATAACTGGCCCAGTCACAGATGCTTCACTTGCTGATGCCATCGCCATGTTTAGTAAAGGTTCGAAATGAGTTATCCAGTTTTATTCATTACGTTGTTGCTGAGTTTACTATCTGTCTCTTCTTTCAGTTATGCAGACACAGTAAGCGAAGATCCACTCGAGCGCAGAGCACTTGATATTGGTAAAACCTTGCGTTGTGCGGTGTGTCAGAATCAGCCGATATCAGAATCAAACTCTGGTCTGGCGAAAGATATGATGGCGGTCATCAAAGAACAGCTACAAAAAGGCAAATCAGAAAGAGAAATCGAAGATTATTTTGTGGCCCGTTATGGTGATTATGTTTTGATGAAACCACGCCAACAGGGTATCGGTTTACCACTATGGCTGATTCCACCGTTCCTGCTGATCATTATCGGTAGTGTGGCGTTTATTTTTTTACGTAGTCGCACACTTAAAGTGCCGGGACGACCAAAAAAATTAACAGATGAAGAAAAGGCACGTATTAAAAAAGAACGTGAAAAAAATAAACATGACAAAGATTAAGCGAGACAAACAATGACTGTATTAATACTGGCCGCCGTTATTATTATTGCTATATCGGTATGGTTGCTAGCCAGGCCACTAAAGCAGTCTATGGCAAACAATGAAATGGCTGCACGCCTACATCAATATGTAATGTCTCGGCAGCGTTTACTGGATTCACTGGATAACATCGAAGAACAGAAAAACAGTGGTTCGATGAGCAATGAAGTCGCGGACGATGAAATTGCACGATTAGAGCTTGAACTGGCCGATATCCTTAAGCAGATCGATACCTGTCAGGATGCATCAACCGATACACCCGTTGAGCAAGGTGAGCAGCGTTTACGCTGGTTGGTGGCGGTGTTTTCATTTGCATTAATTTTGCCAATTATCTCCTTGCTAGTGTATGTCAGTGATCATACTGAGACGTTATTACAGCTGGCCTCTGGCAATATACAGACAATGCCAACAAATCACCCCGTTGCGAATCCTGCTCAGGCCGGTGCTGGGCAGTTTCCGCCAGAAGTCATGCAAATGGTCAAGCGTCTTGAAGATAAGCTTGAGCAGAATCCAGATGATGGCACGGGCTGGAAACGTCTTGGCCGTTCTTATCAGGTGATGGGGCGACTAGGGGAATCTCGTACAGCCTATGAACGCGCCGCTGCGTTGTTACCGGATGATGCTGATGTGAAACAGGCACTGGTAGATCTGGCAAACGTCTCGCCTTCTGCTGCACCCGCGAGTCCGCCAGCTCAGGCAGGTGACAAGCCTAATTTTCCACCTCAGGTGCTGGCGATGGTGCAGCAGCTTGAGGGAAAACTAAAAGCAAATCCTGATGATGGTGATGGCTGGAAACGTCTGGGACGTGCCTATACGGTAATGAAGCGTTATAGCGAGGCTGTTTCGGCGTATACCTCGGCTGCCGAGATATTGCCGCAGGACAAAGATATCCAACGTGCGCTACAACAATTGGCGCAGATTGCATCGAGTAGAGGCAACCATCCCGAGGAAGCGGAAGCAGAAGAGGGTGAAAACAAAAGCCGTGCTGCACATGGCAATATTCCAAAGGATATCCTGAAAAGGGTGCTGGCACTGGAGCAAAAAACATCAGAATCTCCGAAAGATCCGAAGCTCTGGGCTGGACTGGGTGGTGTATATATGGAAATGCGCAGAAGTGATGATGCGATTCGTGCCTTTAAACAAGCCGTTGCGCTGGCACCAGAAGATGCTGAAATACTGGCGGGCTATGCAGAAGCCGTATTCACTTCTGATCCAAGAGATCCTGACGGAACTGCTATGGATCTCTATCGCAAACTGCACAAACTTGATTCACAGCACCCAGACGGCCTGTGGTTTCTCGGTCTGGCGGCTTACAGTGAGGGTAATCCAGGCGGGGCGCTGGATTACTGGGGACGTCTGTTGCAGGTTTTACCACCACAGAGTGAAGCCAGTCGTAGTGTCAGACAAGCGATTGCCCGTCTCGAAGGACTTTTAAATCAGAACAAATAGTTTCATAATTAACAGGGGATTAGTGTTCGGGCAAATATTCAGCTACCCTATAAGCTGATGAAAGACTTTGATAGCCAGAATTTAACAGCAACACTAATATCAAATAAGCGATAACAAAAACAAGGGACACGACAATGATTCATGCCAGCAAAAGGTATCTGTTGAATGGGCTTGCCGTATTGGGCATTCTGTTCAGTGTGTCAGTATATGCGGCCGAAATACCGCAATATGCCAAAGATAAACACTTGGGTGTCGGGAGTTGCTCTAACAGCACATGTCACGGTTCCATTAAGACCTGGAAAGAATCCAACGTCAGACAGAATGAATACATCACCTGGTCGCGTGAAGATTCGCATTCACGTGCCTACAAAGTGCTCCTTAATAAAGAATCTAAAAGCATTGCACGTAAACTCGGCCTGAAAAAGCCTGCACATGAATCCAAGGTGTGTCTCGATTGTCACACAGATAATGTCCCTGATGCAGTTCGTGGCGAAAAATTCCAGGTTTCAGATGGCGTCGGTTGTGAAGCCTGTCATGGTGGTAGTGAACGTTACCTGGAATCGCATGTTGCTTCCGATGCGACGCACGAGAAGAACCTTGAAAATGGTCTGTATCCAACCGAAGATCCGGTGAAACGCGCCGAACTGTGTTACTCATGCCATTTCGGCGATGCTAACAAACTGGTGACACATCGCATCTATGGTGCAGGTCATCCCCGCATGAGTTTCGAACTCGATACCTTCACCGCTATTCAGCCTGCTCATTACGACATTGATGATGATTATGCCAAACGTAAGCAGGTCGCAGACGGCGTACAGGTATGGGCGATTGGTCAGGCTATCACGATGCGTGAAAACCTGAAGATGCTGATGGATAAAAAACGTGGTCGCGATGGCATGTTTCCTGAGCTCGTCATGTTTGACTGCCACGCCTGTCATCACCGTATGAGTAATGAGCGTTGGTCGCCACGTCGTGGTGCTGGTCTGCCACCGGGTATCGTTCGTCTGAACGATGCCAACTTCATTATGCTGCGACAGATTATTGCTTCCATAGACCCGGCACTAGGTAAGACGCTACGTAGTCAGACCCGCGCAATGCATCGTTCTGTCACGATTGGCTACAACGCTGCAATCAAGGCTGCCAAGAAGCTTATGTCTACAACCGAAAAGAGCATCGCTGCGGTTGCCGGTCATACCTTCACTAAGCAGGACATGATTGTCATTCTGAATAATCTTATCAAGGAAGGTATTCGTGGCGAATATCAGGACTACGCTGCTGCTGAACAAACGGTCATGGGTGTTACGAATGTCATGAACGTGATGGATGGTGCAGGCTTCATTACTGAGGCGCAGTTCCAGAAGATGAACAAAGTGATTGATAAAATGTTTGATGCGACCAAGAACGATGAGAACTATCGTCCTGCCAGGTTTACAGCCAACCTGCGCGCTTTGAAGAAGGCCGCTCCCAAATAATTTAAGACTCACAATAAAACTAAAAATGCCCCGCAATGCGGGGCATTTTTTATAGTACAAACGGAATGAAGCGCTTTGTGTGTTGCTGATATGTCTTGTACTCGGCAAACTGCTGCTGCAAATATTGCTCTTCAAGCCTTGCCTTGCCATAGACAACAAGCATTAACACACTGAATGCCAGTGCATTGCTAAATTGGTAACTGTACAGGCTAATGCCTAACATCAGTAACAGCAATGAAGAATACATTGGGTGCCTGACCCACTGGTAAGGTCCTGTAGTGATTAGTTGTGTTGCTTTGCGGGGTTCAGGATAAATATCAAAATTACCTGGGCGATTGTGGTACAGCACCCATAGTGCGAGTAAGCCCCCAGTCATTGATATCAGCAGATAGAGTGAGTCACCCTGATACTTCAGATCCGGTGCGTAGATGCAACCAGCGATAGCGCACATCTGTAGCGCTACAAGCGCATGACTTTTTTTTGTGCGTTTTACTGACATGCATTAAGTGTATCAGCCTTTGACATGGCATTCTTCAGGAAAGGCTTCCGGCAGAGCATTACGCACGCCTGACTTTATTTTACCGAATGCAGGATATGTGACTGGCTGGCGTATGGTTGATATCGGCATCTTTGAAAACGTGCGGCCAGGGAAGGCAATAGCACGTTTTCATAGATTCGAGCCCAACATGGAGGTTGGGCGAGATGAAGCCGAGAGCAGTCATACGCTAGCCACAGTGGTAGTGTTTCATTATGTGTGAGCGTTGCCTGAGCAGAATGTAGTAAATAGTCAGGCGTGGTAGTAATTACGGTATTAACTATTTCAGGTTTTTTCAAGAACTTCTTGAATTGCCTGTGCACTCACAGGTTGTATCAGTACGGCATGCAATGGAAATATTTTATTTAGTTTTTTGACGTGTTGAGCTTCTTCTTTATCAACAAGAACGATAACGCGCGCATCAGGTGCATAGCGCTGTAATGAAAATAACATCACATCCAGGTTGCTAATGTTCACGCCAGCGTAATTATTACCATAACCATAGAAAAATTCAGCGACGATCACATCAGGTGGCGTGGTCTTAAGATGACTGATCGCCTTACGTGAAGAATTGACCTTATCTTCGCTGTATCCAAGAGACTGATACAATCCACTGAAATTAGGATGCGTTGGCGATTCAATAATCGTCAACAGCTGCTTCGCCATACTTTTTGATCCAGACGTTTAGCTAGCGGCGCCACTCATCGATGAGCGATGCGACTAGTCCAGTCCAGCCTGTCTGATGCGAGGCACCCAGGCCCGTACCCTTGTCGCCATGAAAGTATTCATAAAACAAGAGATAGTCACGCCAGTGCGGGTCATTCTGAAAAGTATCATTGTCGCCATAGACTGCACGTCTGCCGTCTTCATCACGCGCGAAGATCTTGATCATGTTATCCGCCATTGTGTTGGCGATATCACCCAGAGTAACTTCCTTGCCATCTGCTCCGGTAACGGTCAGTTCATGGCCATAGGCTTTGTTGAGTTTACGCAATGATTCGATCATCAGGAAACTGGTTGGAAACCAGATTGGGCCGCGCCAGTTTGAGTTGCCACCCTTAATTTTGCAGTCAGCTTCGGCTGGTTCGTACGAGA
>Ga0316207_10001266_pt1 | contig 32145 bp, 35 predicted proteins | sample 6weekpyrite_MG_FD_204943 | JGI IMG/M metagenome (GOLD analysis project Ga0316207, IMG submission 204943) | Microbial mat bacterial communities from mineral coupon in-situ incubated in ocean water Damariscotta River, Maine, United States -... | ecosystem: Environmental > Aquatic > Marine >...
AATCACCACTTCTTCTTCAAGGTCATCATCTGACCCTTGCGCTGGATCTCGACCCGATCGAGGAACGACATGCCCAGCAATATCTCGGTGGGCGAGTTGCCTTCCAGTATGGCCGCTTCGACATGATATAGCTCGATGTCGCCTACTCTGACACGATCAAGGTTGAGTACGAAAACCTGCGCAACACCACTTGCTGTTGAAACCGAGCTGCGCTTACCGGATACCCTGTAATCCAGACCAATGCGTTTAGCGTGTTGGCTGTTCATGGAAATCCAGGTCGCACCGGTATCCACCATGAATTTTACCGGATGGCCATTGATCGTACCCCCGACCATGTACATACCGTTCACCGGCCAGATGTTCGCTTCGCCTTTTATCTCGGCCTTTTTGAAATGGCGGCTGACATGCCGGCCAAGAAAATACGTATCTCTTTTTCCCCTGAATTCCAGCACGGCCTTTTCACTGTCCGCCTCGATCAGTTTCACGCCGTCAGGACTTTTCTCCCCCACACGCAGTATGCGCTGCTGATCGCCAATACGAATGACCGCTCGATCCTTGAATAGCCCCAATACAACAATAATTTCATTATCATCATCAACAGCCGCCATGCTCGTTGCGGCCAGAAACGGCAACAAAAAAATTAAAATCAACGAAACTATTTTAACTGGCATGATGATTCCCGAGACGGCTATTTGCTAAATTTTTTATACAAACGCAGAGTTTTATAAGGAGCTTTTGTTTGTCATTTCGGACAAAGCACAGCGTAGTTGCGGAATCCAGCTTTTGTCTGGATGCCGGAATATGCCGTTATAACGAAGCCTCTCCTTGAGTAGAGCTAAAAAATACTCCGCGTCTCTGCGCCTCCGCGTCCTCTGCGTTAAATAAAATCAGTCCGCACTGTTTACAGTATAGCGTGGTCCCCTGTTTTTTCTTAAATCGATACGCAGGCGGTCCGGGCTCCAGCCATGCTGCTTGTCATGCGCTTCAATGAAGATAACCGTGGTGGCAGGCGGTATGTTCACGCCTGACAGGTTGCGGGTAAAAGGCTGTTCCTTGTCATGTGGGTGATGCAGGGTACGGGTTGCAATTACCCGGCCTTTTTCATCGACGATACGCCAGGCATCGGCGTAATGTTTCCAGCCCCGGTCTTCATGCTTCAGGGTTACCCGCACGGTCCACTGGCCGCTATAACGCTCCAGTGCAGCTTTGACGATTTCAACCTCACCTGCTACGGCGTGCCGACTCAGGAAAACACAAAACAAAAGAAGAAAAATATATTGGTTAATCAACGTTATCACGCTCCAGTAACAAATGGGATCAAGAGAAAATGCAGCACCAGCGCAGCGAAAATACCGGCCAGCACATCATCCAGCATAATCCCCATCCCCCCCTTGATACTGCGATCCAGTACTCGAATCGGCCATGGCTTGAGAATATCGAACAGTCGAAACAACAGGAACCCGGCCAGCACCCATTCCAGTTTTGCCGGCACTGCGATCATGGTAATCAGATAACCAACAATCTCATCCCAGACAATGGCCGGGTGATCCTCCACGCCCAGCGCATGCGAAGTCTCGCCGCACAGGTAAACCCCGATGCCAAACATCAACAGCGTCAGTCCCAGATAGATATATATATCCAGTCCCGCCAGTAAAAAATAAATGGGAATGGCAACCAGTGTGCCCGCTGTGCCGGGCGCGACGGGAAACAGGCCGGAGCCAAACCCCAGGCTCAGAAAGTGTACGGGATTACGTAACAGTCTCAATGATGGGCGGGGAAATATTTTACTCATATTTTTTCTACAAAATGATCATAGCTGTCATTTCTGAGGTCGAGCAATTTTCCCTCTATATCGAACACCTGCAATTCATTACCTGCCACGATTTCACCGATATGCGTCAGCCTGCAATCTAATCGCTTTTCAATGGCATCAAGCTGCGCACCCTTTTCTTTCGGCACACAGAAACACAGTTCATAATCATCACCACGATTGTAAACCGTCGGCAACAATTGCGGCCTGTCAGACAGAAAATGCTTTGCTGCCTCAGATAGCGGAATATGATCCAGTTGCAAACGCGCGCCCACACCGCTGGCGTTGAGAATATGTAAAAGATCTGCAAACAGGCCATCCGAGATATCAATGCAGGCGCTGGCTACATCAGTTAGTCTCTGTCCTGCTTCGACACGCGGCTGCGGTCGATTCAGTCGCTCAAGAAGATAAGTTATATCTTCGGTTCTCTCAAACTGTTGTTGCAAAGCATGTAATCCGAGTGCAGCATCTCCAATATTTCCGCTAACAAAAACCTGATCACCCGGCCTGGCTCCGGAGCGCAATAATGCTCGATCTGCCTGTACCTGGCCTGCCACCTGAATTGTAATACTGAGCGCACCACGAGTCGTATCGCCGCCTACTAAGGGAATATGATAAGCAGAAGAAATCTTAGCAAGACTCTCGCTGAAAGCAGCCAGCCAGTCATGATCGACTTCCGGCAGACTCAGCGCGAGTGTAAACCAGACCGGCTCGGCGCCCATTGCCGCCAGATCGCTAAGATTGACGGCCAGGGCTTTCCAGGCAATATCGGCGGCTGAGGTCTGCGTCGGGAAATGCACCCCGCTGATCAGCGTGTCGATGGAAACGACCAGTTGTTTATCAGCAGGGGTGGAAAGAACAGCCGCATCGTCGCCGATGCCAAGAATAATATTCTTACTCGCACTCGCAAATGCCTTGCGGGCAAAATATCGGTTGATGATCTCGAATTCGGAATCCGGCATAGGTGTCTCGTTGTCATTCCGGCACGGTTTTTAACCGGAATATGATGTGATAATTAATAGTGCACCTGTATTCGAAAGTATTATTTACCACAGAGGACACGGAGAATCACAGAGAAAATCTTTTAACAAGCCACCCAACAAAAAGCGTACAGCATATAAAGATCCCTCGTCACACCGGCGAAGGCCGGTGTCCAGAAACAGGGAGCTAGATTCCAGCATCCGCCGGAATGACGATATTTACTGCAAGCATCAAAAAACTAAACTATCAGAGATTAAATATTATCGCTTATTTAACCATTAAATATAAGGGCAGGGAAGATAGGTATAACAAGTTAATAGAATATGAAACCAGGCTTGCTCGAAAACCAGAATGCTGTATTTATTAACAATAACCTCTGTGTCCCCTGTGTCCTCTGTGGTTGAATATTATTTCTTTGAATGCGCCGCAACTTCCAGCTTACGCAGTTTGGCCGCCAGTTTATCCATCACACTGTTCACATATTTGTGACCCGCTTCGGCGCCAAAAGTTTTAGCCAGTTCCACAGCTTCATTAATCACAACTCGATAAGGTACGTCAGGTCGCTTCGCCAGCTCGTAGGCGCCCAGTCTCAGGATTGCCGATTCAACCGGATCAATTTCATCCATTGGCCGATCAACATATTCAGCGATAAAGTCATCCAGCTGATCTGTTTCTTTGGGCACATTGTGCAGCAATTCACGAAAAAGTTTAAGATCAATGTTTTTCGCCTTTTTATCGACCAATAGCCGGGTTTCAATTTCACCGATATTGTTACTCGACATTTGCCATTCATAAATGCCCTGCATGGCCAAACGACGCGCTTGCGTACGACTGCTTAACTTCATAATTTTCTATTTAATTTCCGATAGCGCTAATTAATTAATCTGGTTCAACAGGTTGACCATTTCGATCACCGAAATCGTCGCTTCCACGCCCTTGTTGCCCGCCTTGGTCCCGGCGCGTTCAATCGCCTGCTCAATCGTATCCACAGTCAGCACACCAAAGGCGACCGGAATATCTTTTTGCATCATCACCTGGGCAAGTCCCTTGACGCATTCACCGGCAACATATTCAAAATGCGGTGTGCCACCGCGAATCACCGCACCCAGTGCAATAATCGCATCGTAGTTATCGCTGGCCGCCATCCGCTGCACCACCAGCGGCAGTTCGAAAGCGCCGGGCACACGCACAATTTCAATATTTTTTTCATCCGCCCCGTGACGGTTGAGTGTATCAATAGCGCCTTCCAGTAAGCTCTCAACCACAAAACTGTTGAATCGCGCAACCGCTATGCCAAAACGCGTACCTTTAATAACCAGACCACCTTCTATCGTTTTAATGTTTTTCATTTTATTCACCAGAAAAATAAACTACCTCGCAGCTTGCTGCTGGGTATTAATTTGCAGGTTGGGTAGAGCGAAGCGAAACCCAACAAATTTAGCGTAGTGATGGGTTTCGCTTTGCTCTACCCATCCTACAGTTTTTCGCTGCAAGCAGCAGGGAATTACACCCAAAGATATAAACTCAGTCCTGCACATAATCAACCACATCCAGGCCAAAACCGGAGAGTCCGTGCATTTTCTTCGGCGCACTGAGCACGCGCATATGGGTAATCCCAAGATCAGACAGAATCTGCGCGCCGATACCGAAAGTACGCAGATCTTCGCCCGCATCAGTGCGCGGCAGATCAGTGCCTTCATCCTGTAAACTGTAATTCCTGATCCGGTTAAGAATGGCGTCGGATTCATCGGCCAGGCGCAGGATAATAGCGACGCCGACGCCTTCATCGGCAATGCGTTTTAATGCATCGCGCAGGGGCCAGCCACAATCATGGCGTTGGCTGCCAAACATATCACAGAGGCTGTTTTCCACATGCACGCGCACCAGGGTCGGCACGCCCGGTTCCAGCTCGCCTTTAACCAGCGCCAGATGCACCTGACCATCGATCAGATTACGGTAAGCGTGTAAATGAAAATTGCCAAATTCTGTCGGCATCTCACAGCGCGCAACATGCTCAATGGTTTTTTCATTCAGCAGGCGGTATTCAATCAAATCAGCGATAGTGCCAATTTTGAGATTATGCTCGGCGGCAAACTTTTCCAGCTCCGGACGCCGCGCCATCGTGCCATCTTCATTGAGGATCTCGACAATCACCGAGGCCGGTTCCAGCCCCGCAAGGCGCGCCAGATCACAACCGGCTTCCGTGTGACCAGCTCGAGTCAGTACGCCGCCGGGCTGCGCCATCAGAGGGAAAACATGGCCCGGCTGTACTAAATCCGAAGGTTTGGCATCCGCTGCCACGGCCCGGCGGATAGTCACCGCGCGATCGGCTGCCGAGATACCGGTAGTCACACCTTCGGCGGCTTCAATGGAAACTGTAAAATTGGTGGAATGGGCTTCGTTGTTTTCATTTACCATCAGCGGCAGGCGCAGACGCTCGCAGCGGTCTTTCGACAGTGTCATACAGATTAAGCCACGACCATAACGGGCCATGAAATTAATATCTTCCGCGCGCACATGATCAGCGGCCATAATCAGATCGCCTTCGTTCTCACGATCCTCGTCATCCATCAGGATGACCATCTTGCCCTGACGAATGTCTTCGATAATTTCTTTTGTGCTGTTCATTGCCATCGTCTCTTACACCACTTGCCTATATGATTATTTAGGGAAGCTCTGATTAATTCCGCCGTTCGTGGTGAGCCTGTCGAACCATGAACGACAACTACTGTAAAATCATAGCATTACATTTTATGCCCTTCGACAAGGCTCTCCTGAGTTTAACGAAGGGCTCAGGGCGAACGGAATAAATCAGAGCTTCCTTAGGAATAATTATCGGGCCTTGCCCGGATTATTTCATGAACCCGTATTCCGCCAGCATCGATGCCGTAATACCACCGCTACTCGCTTCGGCCGCCCTGTCGCCCAGTAACAGGCGTTCAAGATAGCGGGCAATGATGTCCACTTCCAGATTCACACGTGTTCCTGCTTTGTAGTCATCCATGATAGTTTCGACTAAAGTATGCGGAACAATATTCAACTCAAAGATAGCTCCGTCAACCGCATTCACCGTCAGACTGATGCCATCGACACAGATAGAACCCTTCTCAGCAATATAACGCGCCAGTTCATCTGCAGCCTTAATCCGAAAGCGTACCGAACGCCCGGCCGGGCTGCGCTCCACTATCTCACCAATGCCATCCACATGGCCGCTCACCAGATGCCCGCCCAGACGGGTGGTCGGGGTCAGGGCTTTTTCCAGGTTGACCCGGCTGCCTTCTTTTATATCGGCAAAGCGAGTGCGAATTAGTGTCTCACCAGACACGTCCGCCCAGAAACCTTCACCGGGTAAGTCAACCGCAGTCAGACAGACGCCGTTAACGGCAATGCTGTCACCCAGTTTAACATCAGATAAATCCAGTTTACCCGTGCGAATAAAAATCCGCGCATCATTGCCTTTCGGCTCGATCGCGGCGATTGTGCCGATGGCTTCAATAATTCCAGTAAACATTTCCAATCTCCGGTTGAATAAGGGACGAGTGGCGAGGGACGAGGGACGAGGTGAAAACCTTTGCTAAACTTGTTACCTGTTTCATTTTGTCTATTGTCTCCTGTTCCTCGTCACTCGTCACTCGTCACTCGTCACTCGTCACTCGTCACTCGTAGCCTGGCAGTTATTCTCCAGTTTTTGCCAACAGCCCTGACATCCGTGAATTCAAGCTGGATTTTATCCGCCATACTTTCCATGCCCGGCAGGTGGAACAGTCCACGTGCGCTATCGCCCATGAGCACAGGGGCCATATAAATTACCAGTTCATCGATCAGCCCCTGCTGCAACATCGCGCCACTTAAGGTGGCGCCGGTTTCCAGCAGCACTTCGTTGATCTCCATTTCAGCCAGGCTGTCCAGCACCGCTTCAATGCTGACACTGTTGCTGCAATAGGGCATAACAACCACTTCGGCGCCGGCCTGTTGCAGCCTTTGTCTGGCTGCGTCATCATCGCTGCAGGTCATCACCAGCGTACGCCCGGGCAGGGACAGCATTTTTGCCGTCTCCGGCATACTCAGGTTGGTATCCACCACTACGCGCAGGGGCTGACGTTCCAGTCCATCCAGCCGCACAGTCATAGAAGGATCATCAGCCAGTACCGTGCCGACCCCAGTGACGATGGCTGAACTGCGCGCGCGCAGGCGTTGAACATCTTCACGCGCCGCCGCCGAGGTAATCCATTTACTCTCACCGGAAGCCATAGCCGTGCGTCCGTCCAGACTCATGCCCAGTTTGCAGCGCACAAAAGGCCGGCCTCGCTGCATGCGTTTAATAAAACCCGGATTGAGCGCCATAGCCTGCGCCTGCAACAGGCCGGTGTCCACCTGAATGCCGGCCTCGCGTAATTGCGCAATGCCGCCGCCATCGACCCGTGTATGTGGATCCTGCATCGCAATCACGACCCGCGCCAGTTTCGCCTTAATCAGCGCCTCACTGCAGGGCGGCGTACGTCCGTGATGACAGCAGGGTTCCAGCGAGACGTACGCAGTCGCTCCCTGCGCCTGGTTTCCCGCCGCCTTCAGCGCATGAACTTCAGCATGCGCTTTCCCGGCACGCTCGTGCCAGCCTTCACCGATAATTTTACCATCCTTAACGATTACACAACCTACGCGTGGATTCGGGTCCGTTGTATAAAGCCCCTTCTCCGCCAGCTGAAGTACATGCGCCATATAACCATAATCCAGCCTGTCGAATCCCATTGCATTATTCACTGTCGGCTAATCATCATCTAAATAACGCTGAAAACAAATTGATCATTAGAATCTTTGCGCCTTTACAAAAGTACTGATGGGTTTCGCTTCGCTCTACCCATCCTACCGTTTTTCGCTACAGAAAACGGGGTATCCGTTATGCAGGTTCGCCTTCAGGCGAACATGTGCGGCTGGAGGCAAACCTGCAATAGAACTTCGCTCAAGCAGCGTGGAATTACATTCAATATCACTCATCTTCTGGCAGAAGAGATTGCTGCTGCCGTTTTTCCTCAGGCGAGGGCACCTGCTTCAACCGTTCAATTTCTTCGGCAAAGGCGCTCACATCTTCAAAGCTGCGATACACTGATGCAAAACGCACATAGGCCACCTGATCCAGATCGCGCAGCTCGTCCATCACCCACTCCCCAATCTGGGGCGAAGGCAATTCCCGTTCACCGGTAGCACGCATGCGTTTCATGATCCGGTTGACTGCATTTTCGATCGCCTCAATCTCAACCGGCCGTTTTTCTACAGCGCGAAGAATACCGGCCCGCAGTTTCTCATCATCAAACGGTTCACGCTTACCATCATTTTTAACCACCCGCGGCATCACCAGTTCGGCCGTTTCAAAGGTGGTAAAACGTTCCGCACAGCTCATGCATTCCCGCCGCCGCCGCACCTGCGCACCATCGGCGGTCAGGCGTGAATCAATCACCCGGGTATCATCAGCGCCGCAGAATGGACAATGCATGGTTTTAGTGGCGAGTAGCTGGGGGCGAGTAGCTGGGAAAACCGTAAGAAGGTAATAACTGTTCAAACATTGTCACTCGTTCCTCATTCCTGTCCACTAGCCACCAGCTACTAGCTACTCAGCATAAACAGGCAACCGTTTACACACATCCAGCACCTGCGCTTTCACCTTATCAATAACGGCCTGCTCACCGCGTGAATCGATCACATCACACATCCAGTTGGCCAGATCACGGCACTCCGCGTCCTTGAAACCACGGGTGGTGGCCGCCGGTGTGCCGATGCGAATGCCACTGGTAACAAAGGGGGACTGGGGATCGTTAGGCACGGCATTCTTGTTAATCGTAATGTTCGCTACACCCAGCCAGGCATCCACGTCCTTGCCGGTCAGTTCCTGTTTGATAAAACTGACCAGAAACAGGTGATTATCTGTGCCGCCGGAAATAACTTCAAAACCCCTTTTAATGAAGACTTCCGCCATCACCCGGGCATTAGCCACTACCTGCTGCTGGTATTGCCTGAATTCCGGCTGCAGCGCTTCCCTGAAAGCTACCGCTTTGCCGGCAATCACATGCATCAGCGGGCCACCCTGGGTACCGGGGAACACCAGTGAATTGAGCTTTTTCTCAATCTCTGGATTCGCTTTGGCCAGAATAATGCCGCCGCGGGGACCACGCAGGGTCTTGTGGGTGGTCGAGGTGGTTACATCGGCGATCTGGACTGGGCTGGGGTAAACATCCGCCGCTATCAGACCAGCCACATGGGCCATATCAACGAATAGATACGCGCCGATCTTGTCGGCAATATCACGGAAACGCTGCCAGTCCACCACCCGGGAGTAGGCGCTAAAACCGGCAATGATCATTTTTGGCTTATGTTCCAGCGCCAGCGCTTCAACCTGGCCATAATCGATCTCACCGGTTTGCTCATCCAGGCCGTACTGGATAGCATTGAAAATCTTGCCGGAAAAATTGACTTTGGCGCCGTGGGTCAGGTGACCCCCGTGCGCCAGACTCATTCCAAGTATGGTATCCCCCGGCTGCAGTAGCGCCAGATAGACCGCAGCATTGGCCTGGGAGCCGGAATGAGGCTGGACATTGGCATAATCGGCGGCAAACAGTTCCTTTGCCCGATCGATGGCCAGTTGTTCGGCGATATCGACATATTCACAGCCGCCATAATAACGTTTGCCGGGATAACCTTCGGCATATTTGTTGGTCAGCACCGAGCCCTGCGCTTCCATCACCCGGGGACTGGTGTAATTTTCAGAGGCAATCAGCTCGATATGCTCCTCCTGCCGGCGTTTTTCATTTTCCATCGCCTGCCAGAGTTCATCATCGAACCCGGCAATTTTCATATCAGTATCAAACATATTGCCCTCAAAATAACTTCGTTAATTATCAATGAGATATAACTCTGACGTCCGCATGGGACACAAGCATAATCAAAGGTAGCGAAGCTTACCCGATCCAGAGAAAAATTTCATTTCCGGCGGCTCCAATGGGAAAAGAATCGCATTCATGCGGTGCCGGGTGGGAGAAATGCGGGGTAAAAAAAACCCTCTTCCAGTCAATCTGAAAGAGGGTAATTTAGCAGGCGGAGGTAGCAGAAAAAATACCGTTATTCTGTTCTCCTTTGCGAAGAACTCACCGCCATAGTAGTTGCTTTTTAGCTATTGCCACCCGCTGCGGCTTCCAGGGTGGCCTGAATGGCGCCCGGTGCACACATGATGCCGGCGAAGCTGTTGCTGCCGACCATTGCCAGATCAGGGAAACTGATGGCAATGCGGAACTCGGCAGGCAGGGCGTAGGCTATGCCATCTTTGACAACGATTTCATAAGGAAGATGCCCGGTGGAACGGGTGTCCTTGAAATCAATGCTGTCCATGATGTACTTGTCACCGGCGCATTCTTCAGGCGTACCCTTCATGGCGACGCCAAAGACGGTTGCCTGCTGCTCGGGAACATCAATACGGTAAACTTCAGCAGTACCGCCTTTGCCCGCCTTCAGGTTGGCCTCGATCGCCTGTACTGCCTTGTCCTGGCTATCGTATTCAGCCAGTTCCAGGCGATCGGTAAAGTAAGGCATCAACCATTTGTACTGATAGTCCTCCAGATCTTCGGAACTCAGACCCGACTCAGGACCATATTCGCCCTTGTTGCCCAGAGCAGACGCCAGTTTGGAGGTCACGCCACTGAGATTGCTTTGCATGCGATAAACTGCGCCAAAATAGTCCGGATTGGTATAGGCAACCTGGATGCTGCCATCCTTTCCCTTGGTGATAGTAACGCGAGTCCCGGCGCCGAAAGCGCCGAAGTCAGTTTTAGCCGCCGCTGATTTCAGCTCATCATTGGTAATCACAATGATGGTTGCGGTGTCATATGGTGAATATTCACCGGCAATTTCAAAACCGGCAGCGGCCAGTTTTTCCTTTACCACAGATACGGCCGAGGCCATGTCTGAACCTTCAGAATTACCGAGAATAAAGGGTTTAAGGTCGCCCTCTGCATGCGCAGTTCCGATCACGGCTGTGATGATAGCGGCGCCCAAAATGGTACGAATTTTGTTCATGATAAACTCTCTCCTCAAGATTAAAACGTGGTACGTTTTTTAGAATAATAATTAGAGGGCCATTACCGGTATTCTGGCAATGACCCTCACTCCTTGTTTACAACATCCGGACCTGGGTCCGATTCCTTCGATATTGATTTTTCTAGTTATAATCCAGCTTGGCGAGTGATGCCAGCTTTTTTTTTAGAATTTCCAGCCATAAGCCACACCCAGTGAGTACTGGCTCATACTCAGGTTGGCTTCGCCGCCGCCCATTCCAGGAGGGGCTCCAGGTATAATCGAATTACTACCACTCACGGTATTTTTCGGCGCATACATCACCGCGACCGTTAACTCAGACTTGTTTTGCAGCGTCCAGGTAGCGCCCGCCGTAAGCTGATCTTCCGTTACGCCCGGTGCAAGCAGGTTAAAGAAGGTCTCGCCGTTCGGGATGGGCTGGCTGCCACGGTTATAACCGGCGCGCAGCACCAGATTGGGCGACTGCTGCCAGTCCACACCCAGCTTGTACACGGTCATATCCTGCCAGCCAAACCCGGCGCCACCACTATCACCCAACTGTGCAGTACTTAAATTTGGTAACAGTGGATTAGAAATTGCTTTCACATCCGAATAGTTAATCTGGGTGATATCAAAAACCACATTTACTTTAGGCGTTGCTTTGACGGTAATACCGACACCGTAGGTTTCAGGAATATCGAAACCGCCCTGCTCGGCAAACAGCCCCTTGTACTTGTCGAACTTGCTCATATTGCCCTTGCTCTGGTAAGTCGCGCCCAGAGTCACCTTATCGGTAATCTCCCCTGTCCAGCCCAGACGCAGACTGAAACCGGTGGAGCTGTCTTTGCCATTATTTGTCAGGCTATTAGGGGAACTTGAAGAACCAACAAAATTTTCAAGCCCTGTTGCTTCAAAGGTCTGGTAAATCAGGTTCAATGCCACGCCGAAAGAATGCTTGTCATTGAGTTTCATGGAAAAGGTCGGGGAAATAAACAACTGTTCCAGATTCACGCCCGCATTGGTCGTGCCAAACAGGCCGATAGGTTTTTTATAACTGGTGTTCATGCCGCCGTTGCCAAACACCGAGACACCAAAGGACATGCTGTCGCTGATCATCTGGTTATAGCCAAACTCGGGAATGAAAAAGATATTATCAGCATTGGGATCATATTGAACCGTTCCAAGACTGCCATTACCCGCAATCTCAGTACTGCGATCCGGGACAAAAATGTCCAGACCAAAATCAACCCGGTTGCCCACACGCACCATATTAGCCGGGTTGGTCGCTGCCGCGAGGGCATCCTGTCCATAGGCGATACCCGCACCGCCCATACCCTTGGCCTTTATGCCATAGCCATGAGCAAAATAGCCATTTGTCGCCATTGCAGATATCGGCGCCATTAACCCGGCCACCATCGCACCCACCACAAGATTTTTTCTGTATTTCATTATCACACTCCAATATTCAATTACAGACATTTACGAGACATCGTCATCACTTATCCTGTAAACATTAAGTCGATCCCCGAAAAAAGCAAAATATAAATGATGGCTTTTGTTATAAGTGATGCGCGGCTATGTTTTATCACGAAGCCACTGCCTGTCAAGGCAAAAACGTTAGAATGCCATAACATTAATATACGCTAATATTTTAATTTTCTAAATCTCAAAGCCCTCCCAGGCGCCTGGCCAGCCAATAAAACAGTGTTTTCAGACCGATCACCATCATAAAAATAATTTTGCTAATAACCCTGTACAGATATTGAATTTACTTTTAATCTGGATTCCGAACAGGGCTGAATAGCCTGCTCCTGTCGTTTTCCTGAAAATCAGGGAACCTTCAAATACAATCGGGGAAAGATAAAAATGAAAAAGACAACTTCAGCGATGCGCTCTGTGTTTCAACTTAAACTGCTTACAGGTCTGGCTACAGGACTGGTGCTTGGTTTACCCGGCATGCAGGCGCAGGCGTCGGGTTTTCGTGTACCGGAGATTTCAACCACGGGCATGGGGCTATCCAATGCGCTGGTCGCCAACAAGGATGAAGTGGGCGCCATGGCCTACAACCCGGCCATTATGGCCTTTCATGAGGGCCACACCTTCCAGATTGGCGCGACCATGATTGGCTATGATCTCAGCGTCACACCAACGGGCGGCAGCAAAACCGACAGCACGGCCAGGGACACGTTTTTTATTCCCAATCTGTTTCTCTCTGCCCAGACCAGTGAAAATGTCACTTTCGGTTTCGCCATGAATGCACCCTTCGGACTGGAAACACGCTGGCCCAAGGATACCTTTCCGGCTTTCAGCGGCGCCACAGATGGACTTGAACCTGAACACAGCAAGATCAACATGGTCAATGTCAATCCCAGTGTTGCTATCAAGCTGGACAACAAAACCAGCGTGGCGCTGGGCGTCATGTTCTACGATGTCAATTCTCTGATATTCAACTCCCAGGCTATTGATATCAATGGCTCGGGACGCGGTTATGGCTGGAACCTCGCCATGCTGCACTCAACCAAAAACTGGGATTTCGGCCTGTCCTATAAAAGCAGTGTCAAGGCAAACCTGAGAGGCAGCTTCACTACTGGAGTTGGCTCCACACCAGGCGCCTATCCTGCAAGCGCCAGCCTGGAATTTCCGGATATGCTACAAATAGGCCTGCTCTATCGAATCAATGACAGGTTCAACATGGAGTTTGATATTGAGCGCACCGGATGGGATATCTTTGACAAGATTGTGATTCAATATGCATCTTCATCCACTACCACCAGCACCAATAACTGGAAAAACGCCCTCGCCTACCGTCTGGGCGCCACCTATCAGCTTTCGGACAAAACCCGGCTAAGATTCGGCTATTCGCTGGATGACACTCCGCAGCCTGATGCTAATTTTTCCGCTCGCGTGCCCGGCAACGACCGACAACTGTTCAGCATCGGAATCGGCCATGACTTTGACGACTGGACGCTGGATGCCGCCTATATGCGTGCAGCCGTAGACGATCGGACAGTTAATTCATCAACTATCTATCCTTCAACCGGCACCGACCCAAACGGCACCAGCGCCTACAACGGTGCATATGAATCAACCATTAATTTACTGGGCTTGAGTATAAGTACGACATTCTAGGGTCTGTTGATCTTTCAGATGTCAGGCTGATTTTGAGAAAATTTTAGTCCTGACAAGGCATTTTTTACGTATCAATGCACTCCATTGATAGTAAAAAATAACGCAGGCAGGGCTAAAATTAGCCAAAATCAGACAATAGATGAAAGATCAACAGACCCCAGGAAAGCGGATACAGGGGAGAAGCCCGGCAGGGTGGGCATGATTTTTGTGCCCACCCTGCGCGGTTTAATTTTATATATAGAGAGTAATATCTGCGTCGCCGGCAAATTCAAAGAACGTTGCGGCGCCGCCAAGCTCGATGCCGTCGATGAATTCAGTCGGGTTCATGTCAAACAAATCCACGGTCATCTGACAGGCGACCATTCTAACCTCGGCTTCAACACACAGATCGCGTAAATCTTCCAGGCTGGCAACACCCTTGGATTTCATTTTCTGCTTCATCATCATGGTCATGATGCTTTCCATTCCAGGAATAGCCGTTCCCAGAACCGGGAACCATTTGTCCATTCCCATTGGCATGGGCATGCCGGGATTGCCCAGCGGGCTAACCTTGAGATTCAGTTTTTTCTTCAGCATCTGCAGGCCGTAGAAAGTGAAAAAGATTTCCACTTCATAGCCAAGCGCTGCAGCAGTTGAACCCAGAATCAGGGGAGGATAGGCCCAGTCAAAGGTGCCTTTGGTTGCGATAATCGCAAGCTTTTTCTCGGACATATTTCACCTCTTAAAACTGACAACAGCCTCATAAGAGGCTGCTGTCGAGTACAACATACGGAACGTCAGTCCTGGAATAAAACTTAGTTCTTTTTGATGAGGAAAGTGAACTTGCCACCCTCTTCGTTGGACTCTACCAGATCGTTTCCGGTCTGTTTTGCAAAGGCTTCAAAGTCTTTCACCGAACCGGGATCAGTGGCGATGATATGCAGTACCTGACCAGCAGTCATGCCGTTCAGCGCCTTTTTGGCACGCAAAATTGGAAGGGGGCAGTTCAAACCGGTTGCATCCAGTTCTTGATCGAAATTGGCCATTAACTTCTCTCCTCAAATCTAAAAACGTTAAAAATCTTGGTATTCATTAGCAATCAAGCCAACACTTATATGCTATGTCGTTATAGAACTCAACTTTTTTTTCGCTTTGTCACTGCAGTGGTTCACCCGGCCTTCGTATCGCGCAGAATCATCCCCGCCTGCCCCAAAACACCAGAACACATCAGAAAAAATCACCTTAACTTATTGATATTAAATACAAACCAATCAAGTTGAAGTTAATTTTTCAAGCTGCATAACAACACTATTAAACCGTATTTTCGGGAAAAAGTCATGTCCCGTTTTGCTCCCCGTATTCAGGCGACCTGCAGGCCACTTTGTCTCCAGGCGCAAATTCCTCCACGAAGATTGTGGACATGTTTGAATCCATTCTCCAGAAACCATGCGCAGATCTGCGCCGAACGAATACCCACCTGACAATAGAAAATCAACGTTTTGTTCCTGTCCAGCTCGCTCATTTTCTCAGGCAGAACATGAACGGGTAAATTTTCAGATCCGGGGATGGCGCCCTGGCCATAGTCACAGGTGTCCCGAATATCAATCAGTTTTATCTTATTTTTGTCTTCTTCAAGCATATTAAATAAATCAGCGACTTCAACTTCCCTGAATACACGCATACTCACACTCCTGATTTCAAAATTGCGGCACAATTCTATCTCATTACTTACGATATCTCTCTCGGGTTGCCTGTATTTTTCAATATTTTACTTTCAACCCTGTATTCGGAGAATCAATAATTTTTCTTTGTAGCTCAACACCTTGTAATTTACCTGTTCCACCTCCATGATGTATTTATCAGCAACCAGGATGATGATTTTAGCACTCACCTGATTTCAATAGCCTGACTAAATCACATCGGGTAGCATTGACGAACAAACTTTTACTGCTTTTATCTGTCTTTGACTATACCTGTTAACCCCGATTGACATCACCATGACTGGAAGTATTTTTCCGCCCACCCCCTCCCTTCTGCGCATTATGCTGCTGATATTCATCTCGGCGCTGCTGCCTTTCCGTCTGCAGGCACAACAGATTGATCTGCCGGAAATTGGCGGCAGCGGGGCCGCCAGTGTCACGCCTACGGAAGAATACGAGACCGGCAAGAACGTCGTGCGCAATATCCGTCGCGCCGGGGGAGTGCTGGATGATCCGCTCAGCCATGAATACATCAATAACCTCGGCTATTCCCTCGTCGCCAACAGTGACTCGAGCATGAAAAATTTCTATTTCTTCATGGTCAACGACAGCCAGATCAACGCTTTTGCTCTGCCCGGCGGCTTTATCGGTGTCAATTATGGCCTGATTCTGGCCAGCGAATCGGAAAGCGAACTGGCCTCGGTTCTCGCCCATGAAATTGCCCACGTCACCCAGCGCCACCACGCCCGCGCCTATGAGCAGGGTAGCAAAAGTAATATCCCGGCCATGGCCGCACTGATTGCGGCCATTATCCTGGGCGGCAAGAACTATGAAGTCGGCGAAGCCGCGCTGGCCACCATGGCCGCCACCTCAATCCAGAACCGACTTGATTTCACCCGCGCCAATGAAAAAGAGGCCGATTACATCGGCATCGCCCTGCTCTCCGATTCCGGATATGATCCCTTCAGCATGGCCAGTTTTTTCGAAAAACTGGACAAAAATTCAAGGCTTTATGGCGAATCAGCGCCGGAATTTCTGCGCACCCATCCGGTCAGTAAAAACCGCGTCGCCGATGCCCGTAGTCGCGCCCGTAACCTGCCCCGGCGACAACAAATGGATCAGAAAAGCTACCTGCTAATCCGCAACCGCCTGCGAGTACTGAGCAGCCATGACAAACAAAAAACACTGACCTATTTCGCCAACAACCTGGCAGCCAACAATTATCTGGATCAGGATGCGGAAAATTATGGTTACGCTCTGAGCCTGATCGAAAACAAACAATTCGTTCGCGCCCGCAAGGTGTTGAATAAACTGTTACAGACCGAACCCCATCGCATCGCCTACCTGCTGGCTCAGGCCGATCTGGAAACCCGCGCACGCAACTATAAAAAAGCGGAACGTATTTTTGAAAATACACTGGCGCTGTATCCTGGTAATCTCCCGGTTACCCAGAATTATGCCCAGTCACTACTCTCTGCCGGTAATTACCAGCGCGCCCGCGATATCCTGCGCGACTATCTGCGCACGGATCGCAGCGAACCCATGCTCTATAAGTTACTTGCCGAAGCAGAAAGCAAACTTGGACATAAGGCCGATGCGAATGCCGCCCGAGGAGAATATTATTATTTGAACGGCCAGCCCCATCAGGCTCTGAGCCAATTGCAGGACGCTCTTAAAACCAGAGGCCTTAGTTTCTACGACAGCGCCAGAATCGAAAGCCGCATTCAGCAGATGCATGAAGAACTGGCTTTATTAAATGAAATATTCAGCGAATAAACCACCCCGCAGCAAGCTGTGAGAAATTAAACCCATAGAGATTAACAGCACATGTCTTGATGACAGTTCCAATTCCCCGGCCACACCCGAATTAACACAGTCGCAACATTTTAGGTCTTCTCTGGTTTGATTCTATAACCACTAACTCAGAATATTAATAACAACTAATATATAATGGAGGGCTTGACAACAGTGCCCCACATGCGTCATCTTCGCTCTACGCTAAAAAAACAAATTTAAAAAAAATCACCAGCGACAATAACAATAAAATTGACAGCTTCTCCGGCAGTCTCAGGGCAGAAAAACCTGCACCCTGGCAATTTCAGCTTTTGTATGTATTTGCAATTACAAGATGTGGAGGAGCGTAACTATGCCCAACAGTAAAGATTCTCAAAACCTGTTCAGTAAAAACAACCCCTATACGTTTCTGTATTCGGGTGTTTTTGATCGCAGTATCGTTCTTGCCCTGCTTTCACTGGTATTATTGAGCTGGTTCATCAACAGTTTTCTTATCGCTTGAGCAACACAATCAGGCTATAGTAATACCAACATGATAAACATCAGGAACCAAATAAAATCAGCATGGCCGGAATATATTGCCCATGCTTGGCGTCTATATAAATTAAGGTCAGGACACGCCTGTAGCAAACATACTTGCTATACTGGCATACTTGCTATACTGGTACTTGATTATTAGGCATTCTTTGCCGAAAATGATGTGAGGCTCCATACGAATCTCATCAGCATAACGAACATAATAATAACGGACTTAAATACTATGATCGTTTTGCCTATAGTTTAAAACCGACACTTTTCCATTACCACGAGGAGGAAACCATGCGGAAAACCGCTAAACTCGTAATCGCCGCCAGTACTGTTGCAATGCTGCTGGGAACCATGACACTTGTACCGCAAGTTGTCGTTGCTGACGAAGCCCTTGCCGCCAAAGGCAAGAAGATCGCAGAAAATCGTAAAAAAGGTAACTGCTTTGCCTGCCATGACTACAAAGGCGCCCATCTGGCCGGCAATGTCGGTCCACCGCTCGTTGCCATGAAATCTCGCTTCCCTGACAAGGCAAAACTTCGCGCCCAGATCTGGGATGCCACCAAGCTGAACCCGAATACCATGATGCCGCCCTTTGGCAGACATGAAATTCTGAGCGAAAAAGAAATCGATGCGATTACCGAATGGGTTCTTACGCTTTAGGATTTCCACAAACATAAAACTCACTTGTAATATAACGATTAACAATACATATCTGGAGAGAACGAATGCAACGTCGATCATTTCTGAAAGGCACCCTGGCCGGTTCGGCCGTAGCCGTCGCCGTGGGTGCAGGCCTGCTGCAGCCCCGTCTGGTACTCGCCGCCTGGCCCAAATCCGCGTTTGAAGCCAAAGCTGTTCAGGACGCTGTTAGTGGCCTGTATGGTTCAGCCGAATCTACACCCAGCAGCGATATCACTATCAAGGCTCCTGACATCGCCGAAAACGGCGCCGTCGTCCCGGTCTCGGTGAGCACAACATTGGGTAACGTCACAAGTATCGGCGTCCTCGTTGAGAAAAATCCTACTCCCCTGGCCGCTAACTTTGAACTGGCGCCTAATGCCAAGGGGTATATTTCTACCCGCATCAAGATGGGCAAAACTTCCAGCGTCATCGCTATAGTCGTCGCTGGCGGCAAAACCTACAGTGCCCGCAAGGAAGTCAAGGTCACCATTGGCGGCTGTGGCGGCTAATGAAAGCAGGCCTTTTCATTAATCCAACCTTACATAAGACAAAATAGAATTTTTAGAGGAACCACTCATGGCTAAATCTACCATTCGCGCCCGGGCTCGCCTCAAAGGTGATACCACGACAGTCAAGGCGCTGATTACCCACAAAATGGAAACCGGTCAGCGCAAGGACAAGAAAACCGGCAAGCTCATCCCTGCTCACTTCATTCAGGAAGTCACCTGTCAGCACAATGGTAAAACCGTTGTGCTCGCACAGTGGGGGCCTGCGGTCTCCAAAAACCCTTATATCTCCTACCAGTTCACTGGCGCCGCCGCCGGCGACACCATCATCATTAGCTGGGTGGACAATAAGGGTGAAAAAGACTCTACTTCAACTAAAATTAAGTAGTTTCAAATTCACGCAGATTATCTGAATGCAGGATGACAGGAGTTTTCATAATGAAAAAATTACTCATCACATTAGGCGCCATCTCTATAATAGGGGCAGCACCGCTACTGGCTACCGCCACACCGCAGAGTGACCTCGAAGAGTATCGCGCCTTTTACTTCAAAAAATTTCCGGGTATAAAGCTGCAGGACTACGCTAACGGTCTTTATGCGCTGGACAAGGCTCGCTATTTTGAATGGGAAGCCAGTGAAGAATTTCCTCCTTACGAGGAAGCCGTTGAAATCGGCGAAAAGCTGTTCAAGAAGTACGGACTGAAAAGCTGCTTCAAAAAAGGCGGTATCGGCATCAAGCAAAACTACCCCTATTTTGATAAAAAAACAGGCAAGGTTCGCACACTTGAAAAGGACATCATGGCCTGCCTGAAGAAAAAGGGCGTTGATACCAAAGCTGACAAGCTCAAATACAAAAAAGGTAAATTTGCCGCGATCAGCGCCTACATGGCCTACACTTCGCGGGGCAATAAAACCAACGTCGTTATTCCCAATGACAAACGCGCCCTTGCTGCTTATGAGGCAGGTAAGAGCTTCTACTATGCCAAACGCGGCCAGTTGAATTTTTCCTGCGGCAACTGCCATGTCGACAACGTCGGTCTGATGGTACGCGGAAACCTGCTTGGCCCAGGCCTGGGTCAAACCACTCACTGGCCTGCATGGCGTAAAAAATGGGCAAAGAAATCCGCCAAGAAACGTGGCGGCAATGCCAAACCACTTGATGGTCTGGGTACAATACAACGCCGCTATGGTGGTTGTAACAAACAGGTCCGCGCCAAACCGCTGAAAGCTCAATCTGCGGGTTACAGTAACCTGGAATACTTCCAGACTTACATGAGTAACGGGATCAAGCTAAACGGCCCCGCAGTACGTCAGTAATTAAGTCGTCGTACTCTGAAATAAAAAAGCCCGGTATTTACCGGGCTTTTTTTGTTTAGCGCATATAAATAAACTACCCCGCCACAAGCGGGCGGGGGATTAATTACAGGTTGGGCTGAGTGAGACCAGAATCCTGTGAAGCAGGTTCAGGAAATCCATAATGAAGCTCGAAGGGATTCTATGGGAAACGAAGCCCAACAGAGCCTCATTCGATATTCTGTTGGGCTTCATTTTATTCAGCCCAACCTACCGTTTCACCGCAAGCAGCGGGAGATTACCCCCTCAAAGATTAAATTCCGCCCCGGCTAAGAATCCTGCCCCACCGATGCATATTAAAAAATAACGAAACTTTAATAAAGATCAAAATTTCGATACAATGCCTGATTTTACCTGGTCGAATATCGGCTTGCGGAGAAAATCACCTGTAGCTTTGAGAGAACAGAAAAATATCTCTTATGCACACCAAATAAACGCATTCTGTACGTATCAACAAGTACTTTCTAGGTCTTTTCTTTGCATGCCTTGCGATAAAATCACCATGGTCGATTCATGCAGAGGGAGATCCATTTTGAATAAACTACTGACATCCTTTTTACTGCTGTTGTTGCCGGGTCTTACGCTGGCCAGCACAGCAGGCGCTGCCGAACATAACAGCCTGAATCTGACCACGCATGCTGTCGGCTACGCGGCCATCGCCATTTTCGTTCTCGCCTATGTCCTGGTAATGGCGGAAGAATTCATCCATCTGCGCAAATCCAAACCCGTCATTCTGGCCGCCGGCATCATCTGGGCGCTAATCGCAGCGGTTTATGCCAGCAACGGCCTGACCCACGCCGCCGAAGTCGCAGTCCGCCATAATCTGCTCGAATACAGTGAACTCATGCTCTTCCTGCTGGTGGCGATGACCTACATTAACGCCATGGATGAGCGCCGGGTATTCGACGCCCTGCGCTCCTGGCTGATTCGCAGGGGTTTTGGTTTCCGTCAGCTGTTCTGGCTCACCGGTATTCTTGCTTTCTTCATCTCCCCTGTTGCCGACAACCTTACTACTGCACTTTTAATGTGTGCAGTAGTGCTGGCCGTGGGGGGCGACAACATCCGCTTTGTCAGTATTGCCTGTATCAATATCGTCGTTGCCGCCAATGCGGGTGGCGCATTCAGCCCCTTCGGCGACATCACCACCCTGATGGTCTGGCAAAAAGGCATCGTTGATTTCTGGGCCTTCTTCACCCTGTTTATTCCCGCTGTGGTTAATTTCGTGGTTCCGGCTGCACTGATGCACTTTGCCATTCCCAATGAAAAACCCAGCGTTTCCGGTGAAATGGTGGACATGAAACGCGGCGCCAAACGCATTATTTTCCTGTTTCTGCTGACCATTGCCACGGCGGTGAGTTTCCACAACTTCCTGCACATGCCTCCGGTCATCGGCATGCTCACCGGGCTGGGGTATTTACAGTTCTTCGGGTTTTACCTGCGTAAAACCCATCATAAAGACATGCCTGTAGCCAGCCAGCCTGAGATGGAAAATACTGATAAAATGATCGGCGACGTTGTGCCCTTCGATATTTTCAACAAAATCGCCCGTGCTGAATGGGACACCCTGCTGTTCTTTTACGGTGTGGTGCTATGCGTAGGTGGACTCGGTTTCCTCGGCTATCTGTCGCTGGCCTCGGAAATTATGTACAACAGCTGGGGTGCAACCAACGCCAATATCACGGTCGGCATCCTCTCGGCCATCGTTGATAACATTCCGGTGATGTTTGCGGTGCTGACCATGAATCCGGACATGTCCACCGGCCAGTGGCTGCTGGTCACACTCACCGCCGGGGTTGGCGGCAGCCTGCTCTCGATTGGCTCCGCTGCAGGCGTGGCCCTGATGGGACAGGCGCGCGGCAAATACACCTTCTTCAGTCACCTGAAGTGGACACCCGCCATCGCCCTGGGCTATGCCGCCTCAATCGCAGTACATATGTGGATTAACAGCAGCATGTTCTGAAATCATGTGGCAGGAGGATCAGGCTAACAAGATTTAACCGCAAAGGACGCAGAGTTATGCAGAGGAAGAACAGGGCTTGAAATAAACTACCCCCACCGCAAGCAGCGGGGAAATGAACTCAAAGAGATTAATGCGAAGCCTGTCGAGTCCCTTACGCACTGGAAAATTTTTCCAGCAGGGCGTCAATCAACAGGCGCACCTTGGCTGAAAGGTGACGCCGATGCGGATACACCGCATATAGCGCCATATCGTGAAAGGCGTAATCCGCCAGGATTTCCTCCAGCCGCCCGGCCCTGATATCGTCAGCGACAACAAAGTCAGGACACAGGGCGATGCCGAGATCTGTCAGCAGCAATTCACGCACCGCACGGACACTGTTTACCGTGATCGAACCCGACATTGTGATAACCAGCTTCCTGTCCTGCTCCTGAAACAGCCATTGCCGGTTACTGGTAATGTTGGAATCGAAAATAGCCCGGTGTCGAGACAGCTCAAGCGGATGTTCAGGCCGCCCGGCTTCACGCAGATAAGTCGGGCTGGCGCAAACGATCGTGCGCACCGGGCACAGACGCCGCGCCACCAGGCTGGAATCAGGGAGATCGGCAATCCGTAGCGCGACATCCACCCCCTCTTCCACCAGATCAATCATACGATCGGAAAGGATCAGGTCAATTTTCAGATCCGGCCAGCGTTTTGAAAATTCACTAATGAGAGGCATCAGATACAGTTCAGCAAACGATACTGATGCACTGACACGCAACTCCCCTCGCGGCGTGCTCTGGGTCGCCTGTACCGAGGATTCCAGCTCATCCAGCTCCGCCAGAATCGGCAGGCTGCGCTCATAATAGGCCTGTCCCGTCGGCGTGGTGCTGACCTTGCGCGTCGAGCGGTTCAGCAGGCGGACATTCAATTCCCCTTCCAGCTGCGCCACATACTTGCTCAACAGGTTTTTGGACTGACGCGTCTTGCGTGACGCATTGGAAAACCCCCCGGCTTCGACTACAGCAACAAAGGCTTTCATACAATTTAGCTTATCCATATGCCATTGTACCCATTTTGTTAACAGTTTATCAATATTTAACGTATTGATAACCAACGACGGACAGTCAATACTTCGTACCACACTAACTGATTCCACAGGAGAACTACCATGACTAGCCACAAAAACAAACTTGTCAGCATTATTTTAAGCGCCAGCATTCTCAGCAGCGGCCTGCTGTTCAGCCAGTCCACCCTGGCCGATCCCGCCCAGCCCGGCCACTACGTCATCGATGCCGCACATACTGGCGTTCTGTTCAGTATTAATCATCTGGGCTACAGCGATCTGAACGGCCGCTTCAATGACGTGGAAGGCGAGTTTGATCTGAACCCGAAAGGCAAATCAAAACTTGAAATCCGCATCAAAACCGCGAGCATCGATTCCAACCACAGGAAACGCGACGAGCACCTGCGCAGCCCTGACTTTTTCAATGCCCGCCAGTATCCGCTTATCACCTTCACCTCGACACAGGTGAAATACAACAGCAAGGGTGAGCCGGTTAGCATCAGCGGTAATCTGAAACTGCATGGCAAAACCCGTCCCCTGACCCTGACGGTTCAGGCAAAGCGCGCCGCCAAAGATCCCTGGGGCAACTACCGTAGCGGTTATGCCGCCAGCGCCAGCCTCAAACGCAGCGACTTCGGCATGAACTACATGCAGGGCGGGATTGGCGACGAAGTGAAGCTCAAGATCGATATGGAAGCGCTGCGTCAATAATGTTCGTATCAAATGGCAAAGAAACACGTCACACCGGCGCAGGCCGGTGTCCATAAACAGACTACTGGATTCCGGCATCCGCCGGAATGACGTGTTGCCATAAAACAGGATTTTTCCCATGCAGATTCAATTATTACTACAAACTATTATCCTGCCACTGCTGCTGTCATTCGCAGTTTATAAAACAGCGCCGCAAAACGCTCGCTGGCAGACGGCCGGTTTATTTTTCGCCTGGCTGCCCGCCTGTTTCTGGATTCTCAATCTACCGGCGCTGCCACCGGCTGAAGCGGTAGACTGGCTATGGCTGGCCGGACTCGTCTTTGTTGCGATCCAGTACCTGCCGGCCCATTATCAAAAAGCAGGCCAGCTTGCTGTTTTCATTCTCGCCCTGCTACTCATAAGCTGGCCCGTACTGCAATACGAATTATCAGCCGGCCTGATCGCTGAACTCCTGCTCATGCTGCTGGCCGCCGCCGTGCTTGTCATTGCCAGGCCATCGCCCCCGGCGCCTGCCCTGATCCTTAGCATGAGCGCCACCGCTTTAGCGCTATGCACAGCACTGGCCGGTAGCCTGCTGGTTGCGCAACTGGCCGGCGCCCTGGCTGCCGCAACCGGCGCGTTCGCCATTGCCGAGCTGATAAAACGGCTCTCATCAAGCCGCCTGCAAACTTCGACACTGCTGCCGCTGGCATTGCTTTATCTATTACTGCTGGCTATCGCCCGCCTGTATGCCGGAATGCCGGCAGGCCCCGCCCTGCTGCTATTACTCGCACCCCTGAGCCTGCACCTGAAGAATCGCGCGGCTCCCGGCCTGACACTGCTGACTATTGTGGCAGCCGCAGGCTGGCTGTTGCTGTTACTACTGCAGGACAGCAACAGTTATTACTGAAAATTCTTATCTATTCAGGATATTCCTGGCAGACACGAGTACACGATATGTTAATAAAGGGTAGATGGACAGAAGACTTTAATCCGATTCAGGACAGCGATGAAGATGGCCGTTTCCTGCGCGTAACATCCAGTTTTCGTAACTGGATTACAGTAGATGGTTCAGCCGGCCCTGGTGGCGAAGCGGCCACAAAAGCCGAGCCGGATCGCTATCATCTCTATGTCGCCCTGATCTGTCCCTGGGCCTGCCGCACCCTGATGGCGCGCAAGCTGAAAAAACTGGAACAGGTGATCACAGTAACGGTCGTCGAACCCATGCTGACCAGACAATGCTGGCGCTTCGGCGACTACCCCGGCGCACAGCGCGATCCCCTCTACAATCTGGAATATGTGCACCAGCTCTACAGCATGGCCGATCCCCACTTCAGCGGCGAGGTTACCGTACCCGTGCTGTGGGATAAAAAACTTAACACCATCGTTAATAACGAATCCGCCGACATCCTGCGCATATTAAACAGTGGTTTTGGCGAACTGGCCGGGCAGCGGATTGATCTTTACCCGGCTGCACTGCAAAGTGAAATTGATGACATGAACCAGCGTCTCTATGACAGCTTCAACAACGCTGTTTATCAGGCGGGCTTTGCGCAAACCCAGCAGGCCTATGAGGAAGCGGTCAGCAAGGTATTCAGGACGCTGGATTTTCTGGAACAGCATCTGCAGGGCAGAGAATACCTGCTGGGCGAACAACTGACCGAAGCCGATATTCGCGCCTTCGTCACCCTGATCCGCTTTGATGTCGCCTATTACAGCCTGTTCAAAACCAACCTGAAACAGATCCGGGACTATGCCCATGTCTTCGCCTACATGCAGCGCATCTACCATTATCCAGGCATCGCCGAGACAGTCAATTTTGATCACATCAAACAGGGATATTATTCCCTGCGTGCGCTCAACCCTGCTGGCATCGTACCGAAAGGGCCTGAGATTTCCTGGCTCAGGTAATCGCCTTCAGGTTGCCAGCCGGCCAAAGTCTACCGCTTCCACCCGCGGCAACGAAATAGGGGGTTCAACTGCATGAAAATCGATGCTGATACATTTGCCCGCCATCGAATGAAACAGCCTGTCGCTAAACGCAACATAGGCGGGATGCAGACGGTAACTGTCGATAACCTGTGGATGACACAGGCGCAGCAGGCAGGTGTATTGATACTGGGCGTCAGCGTGTACCGCCTGGCCGGTGAAAACATCCCTGACCCCGGGAATAGTCGCAAGCAGCCGGTTTCCTTCAGCCATCATGGCTTCGACCATAGGCTGCTCACCTTCCACATTGCACACCAGCAGATGCTCCACCGTCGTCCAGGGGCAGCAGCGGGTCAATACCTCAGCAGCGCGACCGGCAGCGCCCCACAGACGCATGCAACGCTCCACTTCCTCAGCCACGGATTCAGACACATGCTTTTGTGCATGGGCGTAACCTTTGGCGGCGCGGGCATTATCCTTAACCTGCCTGACAGCCACATCAGACAGGGCCGTATAATAGTTGATTTTGCTGATCCCATTAGCAATTAAACGACGGAATTGATCATCAGACAAGCCACTGCCCCCGTGAATCACCAGGGGAATTTGCAGCGCTTCATTAATCTGTTTCAAACGCTGGTAATCCAGCCGGGGCTTGCCTTTCATATGACCATGAACCGTGCCAATGGAAATGGCCAGAAAATCCACCCCGGTGCGTTCCACATAGGCCCTGGCCTCGGCCAGTGAAGTGTAGGACAGCTCGCCGGGAAAATGCTGCTCGGCGCCTTCCCCTTCGATGGCCGGCACATACCCCAGTTCCCCTTCCACAGCCACGCCACAGCTGCGGGCCAGCGCCACTACCTGTTTGGTCATGGCGGTATTTTCAGGGAAATCCAGATGGGTCTGATCCACCAGCACCCCGTTACAACCTCGATTAATACCCTGAATAGCGGACTCCAGGCTACGACCATGATCGAAATGTATAGCCACCGGCACCAGCGCCCGCTGGGCGGCGGCCTCTACCGCCGGCATAATCAAATCAAAATCATAAAAATCAAAGTGGGTTTCCGCCAGACTCAGAATCACCGGCGCACGCGCCTCTTCTGCAGCCTGCATAATGGCCTGCAGGAAATCCAGACTGACCACCTCAAAGGCGCCCACCGCATAATTATGCTGGTAAGCATGCTGAAGCATATCTTTCATATCAACGATTGGCATGACTTACCTCAATTATCTGTTTTCCATCTTGTGCAAATACTGTTCAAGCCGCTGTTCCATCAAAACCAGCACCTGGCGACGCAACTGACTGGCCATAAAATGGTAATAGTTCAGCGTACAGGGCACCGACGTATGCAAACTGCTGCGTCCCTGATCCTGAAACTTTACCCAGGCCAGCACCGGCAGATCATACTGGCGAGGATCCACCAGCACCCAGCTGTCCTGTTCCACAATCAGGGCCATGGATTTCAACTCCGGCAGCTCAATTCGCAGCGGCATGGGCAGATGTAATCGAGCCCGCCGCCAGAGGTTGTATAGGCCCGCATCTACCTGTTCAAGACGCGCCGCATAAACCGGCATGCTATCAATGCGTGTAGTCATGCCTAGCCAGTGAGGCTTGCAAACAATAACGGAAGTTGCTCTGGCAACCGATCCACATGATCGATCACCGTATAATTATTTTCACCAAAAATACGTTTCACATAACTGTCGGCATGCGGATCGAGAGTCAGACAATAGGTGAGCACCCCGTTGCTGTACAACTCTTCCACGGCCTTTTTGCTGTCATGGCGCAGATGTTGCGGATCCTGTACATCGATGTCCGCCGGCTCCCCATCGGTGACCAGTAAAATCAGCTTGCGTCTTTCCGGCTGCCTGAGCAGGTGATGGCCCGCATGACGCAGGGCCGCGCCCATGCGGGTGGACAGGCCACCGGTCATGCCCGCCAGCCGGGCCCGCGCTTCATCATCAAAATGCTGATTGAAATCCTTGAAGCGGTAATACTGCACATCATGACGGCCATCGGAGGCAAAACCATGCAGCGCAAAGGGATCGCCAATGCCCTCGATGGCGGTGGCCACCAGGGTTGCGGCTTCGCGGGTCAGTTGCAGTACGGTTTTTTCCGAGTCGCCCAGGGTTTCGTTGGTGGATTCAGATAAATCCAGCAGCACGACCACGGACAGATCACGGGTTTTCAACACATTACGCATGCTGATGCGGGGATTGGGCTGCTCACCCATACGAATGGACACCATGGCGTCCACTGCCGCATTAATATCCACTTCATCTCCGTCTTCCATATTGCGTTCCCGCTGCACACCCGCCGGCGCCAGCAGATCGATAATCTGTCGGATACGGTGAGCAATGGGCTTGTATTCGATGAGTATATTGTCAATCTCTTCCACATTCCCTTTGGGCAGACGGCGCTCATACACCGTAGCCCAGTCAGGGCGGTGTAGCTGAATCTGGTAGTCCCATTCATGATAATGAAAGGGTTCGGAAATCGGCTCCTTGCCCCACATTTCATTAAAGCTTCGGGTATTATCAGTAAGATCATCCTCGTAGGGACGCATAATGTCCGAGCAGGTCCAGATCACCTGAGCATCATCACCGGCCAGTTCACAATCCACTTCATGGGCCATCATCAGGGGACTGACCTGGACACGAATCTGCCGCTGGAAAGCAGGCAGGTATTCTTCTCCTGCATTCCAGTCAAAATCTTCAAAATGCCAGATAATGCGGTTGTCATCTCGATAAGGGATACGATAACGCTCTAAAATACGCAAACTGGGCACCGCCTTGCGGGCGGAAAAAATATTATAAAGTTCCACCCCCATCAACCAGGAAAAATGATTGTCATCCTGATTTTCAGCGATCTCATTATGAAATTTTTCCACAAACTGGTTAAGAATTTCATCGTCCCCTATGACACTGTCATCGAGCAGTTGCAACGCCAGGTGTTCCAGTACGGGCATACTTTCATGCTCTACCGGCTCTTCATATTCCACCTGCATTAATGATACCCAGAGTTTTTTCAGGCCGGGAAAGCTTTTTACCGCCCTGTATTCAATCCGCGCATCTTCCAGCAGGCCGATAAAAAACATTTGCGCCGGGCTGAGTTGCTCCGCTGACAGGGAAGCCCGGGTGTACATCATATGCGCAGCCATATGCGCGGCAGTGGCCCGGTAGAGTTCCAGACCGGGAATCTCACCAACATCATCCAGCGCATCGGGTAAATGCAGAATACGATCTTCCACATAGGGACGAAAATCCGTGTAATCGGCGCCGGTGGGACGCAAAAAGAAATCTCGCCCCCACAGGGCGCGTAGATAAAAGTTCAGCTTACGCTGCACTTTGACAAACAACACGCCCCGACGCTCTTTTTCCAGCATCGCGCGACTGTCGGCGGATTCCAGATTAAAATACGCAGTGAGATTATCAAAATCCCGACGATAGGCCTGGGCGCCAAAATTGGCCCAACGGCGCAGACCACTGAGGGTCAGTTTGGAAAGCAGCTCATCAATATGACTGAGCATGGGACGCAGACCCCGGGCAGCCGTGGAGGCCAGTTGATGTATCAGGGTCAGATAACCACGCACCAACTGACCATCCCCCAGACGTCTGGCCACGGTGGGCAGGCTGGCGAATAACAGCGTAATAACCGCACCGGAGGTCATGGAAGAAACTTTCATGGCCGCGGTGATACAGTCAGGAATAATATCCTCACCGCATTCTCTGGCCACCTGGGGCATTTCTTCCAGATAGGTAATCACCAGGTCATGGCCACGGCCCAGTTTGCACAAAGCCATGGCGCCGTCCATATAATCCTTCAACCCGGCCGGAGAAATAATCCGCGCGGCTTCGTGAAACGCGCCCTCCAGAACATCTTTTATTTCAGGGCCGCTTTGTTCCAGAAACGCCTCATACTCTTCAAGATTGATCGACGACATTATTACATACCCATAATAATTGGCATTGAGTTGCGCTTACTTTAAGCCAGGAATGTCTGTACTGCAGCGTCAAGCGTATCGCGCATATCCGGATCATCGGTCAATGGCGTCACCATGGTAATACTGCAGGCGGCCTGTGGGTCTACACCCTTGTTAATCAACTGGCCGGCATACACCAGCAGACGGGTGGAAATGCCTTCATCCAGGCCATGGCCTTTGAGGTTGCGCGCCCGGTGAGCAATCTGCACCAGCTTTTCAGCGATATCCCGATCCACACCGGATTCCCTGCTAACGATAGCAACTTCCAGTTCAGTTTCAGGATAATCAAAATCCAGACCACCAAAACGCTGCTTGGTAGACTGCTTGAGATCCTTCATTAAACTCTGATAACCCGGGTTATAGGAAATTACCAACTGGAAATCCGGATGGGCTTCAACCAGCTCACCTTTTTTATCCAGTGGCAGCACCCGACGATGATCAGTCAGGGGATGAATTACCACGGTGGTATCCTGACGGGCTTCAACCACCTCGTCCAGATAGCAAATGGCGCCAATACGGGCAGCCGTTGTCAAAGGGCCGTCCTGCCATTTGGTGCCATCTTTATCCAGCAGAAAACGCCCTACCAGATCCGAGGCCGTCATGTCTTCATTACAGGCCACGGTAATCAACGGCTTGCCCAGCTTCCAGGCCATGTATTCCACAAAACGAGATTTACCGCAACCGGTGGGGCCTTTCAACATCATGGGCATACGCACATTATAGGCGGCTTCATAATATTCAATCTCTTTACCCACCTCCTCATAATAGGGCGCATCTTTAATGATGTACTGTGTTGCATCGTGTGTTGTGTCAGACATAATCTTTACCCATTCATATTCAAATCGTTGAATTAGTTATTCTTCGTCACAGGTTTCCATTTCGCCGGACCAGCCGGCCGCTCTGGCTTTTTCTACCGCCCTGGAGTGGATCTCATTATGGCGCTTCGCCAGTGGCTCGGGCAGCTGACTGACCAGGCAGCCATACTTGTCCCATTCGTTATTGACCTTTTGCAACAAAGCGTCAATCCCGCTCAGGTTCCAGCCTTCACAGGTTTCTGATTCATCCAGTATTCCAAACACCCAGGCATCTCGAATGATTTTTCCAATGGTGGTCATGCCACCATAAATATCATTGTCTATACCGACATAGCGATCCGGTTTACGATCCATAGCATCTACCTGAAGATCCCGGCTGCCAGAGACAGCCGGGAGTTATACAACTTAATATTTAAACGGTTTTACCCCGATAAATAACCATAGATGCGCCTGCTGACTGGGCAAAGTTATCAAAGCCCAACAGACGAACATGGTTGTCAGGATGCGCCGCATGGCAGGCTTCAACTTCTTTCAAAATAGCATCCACATCGGTTTCACCGAACATGGGCAGCTTCCACATATACCAGTAATGACCATTGGCATTTTTCGGCTCGGTGTGTTCAATACCAGGATTCCAGCCCTTGCTGACGATATACTCGATTTGCTTGCGGGTCTGTTCCGGTGTAAATTCCGGCAGGTAAGAAAAAGTTTCAAACTTGCGGCTTGAGGGATCACTCAAACTTGATTGGTAATCTTGCATTCTAATGCTCCTAAATAAAATTAATATTCGCCAACGGGTGCTGTAACAGCACCCGGGCTCAGGTGTTTACTTGTGGGAAACGTCAAGCTTGTCAACAGTGTCGAACTCAAACTTGATCTCTTTCCAGGTTTCCATCGCAGCTGCCAGCTCGGGGCTGTGTTTGGCCGCAGCGGTCAGGATATCCTTGCCTTCTTTCTCAAGCTCACGACCCGTATTACGCGCTTCTACACAGGCTTCCACCGCTACACGGTTAGCCGCCGCACCGGCTGCATTACCCCATGGGTGACCCAGTGTGCCGCCACCGAACTGCAGTACAGAGTCATCACCAAAGATGCTCACCAGCGCCGGCATGTGCCAGACATGAATGCCGCCGGAAGCAACCGGGAACAGACCCGGCATGGCGCCCCAGTCCTGATCGAAGAAGATACCACGTGAGCGATCTTC
>Ga0316207_10001267_pt1 | contig 32141 bp, 32 predicted proteins | sample 6weekpyrite_MG_FD_204943 | JGI IMG/M metagenome (GOLD analysis project Ga0316207, IMG submission 204943) | Microbial mat bacterial communities from mineral coupon in-situ incubated in ocean water Damariscotta River, Maine, United States -... | ecosystem: Environmental > Aquatic > Marine >...
GTTTAAAAGGTCATGTCTCTGTAAAAGAAGCGGTCTTTCCATTCCATAAACTCTATGGAGCTGATCTGGTTCTTAGTCCTGAGATGAAATCTACAGGTGAGGTCATGGGTATCAGTAAAAGCTTTGGTGTCAGTTTTGCAAAATCACAACTCAGTGCCGGCAACAAGATCCCTACTGGTGGAACATGTTTTCTCTCATTTGTTGATTCAGACAAAAAACATGCTCCGGAAATTGCAAAAGGGCTTATTAAGCATGGCTTTAAACTGGTTGCTACAAAAGGAACACAAAAGGCGATAGAAGATGCAGGACTTGCATGTGAAGTTGTTCTTAAGATCTCTGAAGGACGTCCAAATATAGAAGACAGCATGAAAAATGATGAGATCTTTATGGCTATCAATACTTCAGACAATAACACTTCTAAAAAAGATGCCGTTGTCATTCGACAAGAAGTACTTAAACGCAGTATTCCATACTTTACGACTTTAAGTGCTGCAAGAGCGTTGATTTTGGCTCTTGATGAAATGGAAGATGAAAAATGGTCAAGCTCAACAGCACTTCAAGACTTCCTCATATAACACCAAGTGTTCTTTTAGTACAAACCGACACTACTGTCGGTTTCTTATCACAAGATGCCCCAAAACTTTACAATATAAAATCACGCGATACAAATAAGCCTTTCATACGAGTATTTAAAGATTTTAAAACGCTCAAACAAAACCATATAAGAGTAGCAAATACGCAAAAGAACAGAGTTAGAAGAGCAAAAAAAACGACCTTTATTGTAAAAGGTACTGCTTTTAGAGTTGCCCAATATAAAAGCTCATCGGCTGTTCTACGTTATGAGACATGGCACTTCTCCACTTCTGCCAATGAAAGTACAAAAAGCTTCTCAAGAATATTTTGTGAACAAAAAACTGATATAATCATAGAAGACAAATATGGACTCTTTGAAGGAGAGCCTTCAAAACTCTATAAAATCAATCATAAAAGAATAAAGAGGCTTCGATGAGTAAAATAATACAAGCGCTATTGAGTGGAATGTTCTTTACATTCATACTTGACTTTTTTATCATTTTGGGAATTAAGCTAAACTATATAGATCATTATGGTGTCAAGGTTTATTACAATATCCTTTTTGCAGACCACCAAAGTCTTTTTATATTTTTATTTTTTACTCTTATTATCGGCTATTTGGTGATATATGCACAAACGAAGGCAGCACTTATAACTATAGGTACTTTTTTTATCATCGCCTTTTTCACACTTATTCCTCCTATCGGTAGAAGCTTAGGTGAATTTATGCTTATGAAAAAAAACATAACTATTACAACAGATAAGTTCTCGTACCATGGTAACCTTTACTATGATGGTAGAAAAAAAGTTACATTTTACGATCGTGAACTAAAAAAAGTTATAATTCTTGACAAAAATAAGATCAGAGGTCAATACTAAATGAAACATATTTCTTCAATTGCAGGTGGAGTGGCACTAGGAACTGCCGGAGCTATTATTATGAGTGCAATTACCGGTTGTGAACAAAGACAACAAGAAGCACAAAATAAATTTTTAGTCATAGAACAACAGCCAAATGGAAAATATAAGGTCATAGAAGAGATGCCGACAGAAGGTCCGACTCGGGCGATAATTCGTGAACGCGATGAGTACGGCAGAGTCACAGAGCGTTTTATGAATGAAGAAGAGATGAAAAAACTTGCTGAGCAGGAGTATAAAAAAGTTCAAAAAGGTAGCAGTGAAACACTCCAAGACAATGCAGGAAATGCAGGTATGGGTCTTGCTGGAACAATTCTGGCCGTTGCAGCAGGTAGTCTGCTTGGAAATATGATAGGCAATGCGCTTATGAACAATAAAAACTTTTCAAGAAACTCAAGTAGTGTAAATAGAAGTGCTTACAGCCGTTCAGCTGCAGGCAGAGCATCTAAAACTTCATCAAGCACTAGAAAAAGCTTTTTTGGCGGAAGTTCAAAAAGTTCAAGTTATGGTAAAAGCAGTGGTGGGTTTTTCGGTGGTTAAGCAATGATTGTGACACAAAAACTCAACCCCATTGATGATAAGACATTAGAAAAGATAGGCTTTACATGGCATACAGACAGTGATGGCACAAAATATGTTAGCAATGAACTCGTAGAAGTAACACAGCAAGAGGCTGAAGCTTACTATGAAGCCGCAAACACCATCTATGACATGTATGTTGAAGCAGCCCAATATATCATAGATAATGATCTTTTCTTTGACCTTGGCATACCGTTTAACTTAGTCGATATCATTAAAAAAAGTTGGGAAAATGATGTTCATTGGCATATCTATAGCCGCTTTGATCTTGCAGGTGGGATAGATGGGCAAGATATCAAACTTATAGAGTTCAATGCCGACACACCTACTGCACTTTTTGAAACCGCTCTTTTACAATGGGCAATTCTAAAATCAAATAACATGGATGAAGAACGTCAGTTTAACAATGTGTATGAAGCCATAAGCGAAAATTTTAAAAGGCTCATCACACTTTTTGATGACACAGAAAAATTTGAAGAACTTTATGAAGGGTGGCAAATACTTTTTTCATCTGTTGAAGGTAACGATGAAGAAGAAGCAACGACAAAACTCCTGCAACAAATGGCAACTGATGCTGGATTTGTCACAAAATTTGAGTTCTTACAAAATGTACGTTTTGATGAAGAAGGCATTTACGATAGCAATGAGATAAATTATGAGTACTGGTTTAAACTCTACCCTTGGGAGGATATCGCAGTAGATGAGCCAGAACTGGCTACGACTCTTACAAATATCATCAAAAACCAAAAAGCCATCATTTTAAACCCGCCTTACACTCTTTTGTTTCAATCAAAAGGAATGATGACAATTTTACATGAACTCTTTCCTGATTCTCCGTATCTCTTAAAAACATCATTTGAACCATTACAAGGTATCAAGCAGGTAAAAAAACCGGTGTTTGGAAGAGAAGGGGCAAATACAAAGATCATTGATACTGATGGCAGTATAATAGTACAAACTGAAGGCCCGTATGAAAACTATAAAAAAGTCTACCAGGAATTTGTAGAATTTCCAAAAGACATCCATGGAGCTAAATACCAAGCCGGAGTCTTTTTTGCTTATGAAGCCTGTGGACTCAGTTTTAGAAAAGGCAGTGATATTTTAGACAATATGAGTAAATTTGTAGGACATGTAATAGTCTAAAGCATTTCTTTACTTTTTACAAGTACCGACAACTAATTCACTTTTATTCTTTTCTATAAATTTAGGACCTATTCCTTTCACATTTTGTAGTTCATTAACACTTTTAAAACAATGAGATTTTCTATATTTCAAAATAGCATCAGCCTTTTTAGATCCAATTCCTTTGAAACTCATTAACTCACTCTTACTTGCATTGTTCATATCAACATTTGCAAGCATAAAACTAAATCCCATAACCATCATAGCCAAAATCTTCATTTTAATCCCTTTTTTTAATATGAAAGTAGTATACAATAGGTTTTAACATTTTATAATTTTTATTGCAAATTGTCATAAATTAAACTATCTATTTGTTCGATGCTCAAACTCAGGCACAATCTCTTTTAATTTTGCCAATTTATCTTTACATGTAAGCAGCTCTTCAATATCATCATTTAACTTTTTTAAATCATATTTTGTGGGTTTTGCCACTGTTATAGACTCGTATTCTGTTTGAGCGTCACTATCATCTATCAGTAACTCTTCATAGAGTTTTTCACCTGGACGTAAGCCGCTAAAATCTATATTGATCTCTTCTCTACCACTGAGCTCTATCATTTTTTTTGCCAGATCGACAATTTTGATGGGTTCTCCCATATCAAGTATAAAGATCTCGCCTCCTGTTCCAATAGCTCCAGCTTGTAGTACCAGTTCACATGCCTCAGGTATAAGCATAAAATAGCGAGTAATATCTGGATGTGTTACAGTGATATTCTGTCCATTTTCAATTTGAGATTTGAACTTCGGTATGACACTTCCACTGCTTCCAAGTACATTTCCAAATCTAACAGCTACTATGTCCGTACCCTGCCCGTTAGAATTTTGTGCATACAACTCACAAATACGTTTTGTAGTTCCCATAACATTTGTAGGACGTACAGCTTTGTCAGTCGAAATCATTACAAACTTTCTAACACCATACTTTATAGCACAGTCTATGACATTTTTCGTACCTACTACATTGTTAAATATCCCCTCATAAATGTTTGACTCTACCAGAGGTACATGTTTATATGCAGCCGCATGAATGACAATATCCGGTTTATATTTAACAAACGTTTCGTTCAGATGTTCTACACCTGTAACACTCTGCATTACAGGTGTAACATCTACATTTTTCAATTCTTCTAAAATAGCATATAGATTGTATTCACTATGATCCAAAAGTATCAATTTTTTTGCTTCATACTTTTCACACTGTCTGCATATTTCACTCCCTATACTCCCACCGGCACCCGTCACTAAAATAGTCTTGCCTTTAATAAATTCTTCAATTTTATTTTTGTCCAAATCCTTAGGATTACGTGCAAGCAGGTCTTCTACAGAAATATTTTTAAGTTGAGTTGTAAAATCTTTATCTTTAAGCATCTCATCTATTGAAGGAAGTATTTTGATCTCTTGAAAATATGCTGAAAGCTCTTCATATATCTCTTTTACTCTCTGCTTTGGTGATGAGGGCATGGCAATAACCAACAAGTCAAACTTTTTTTCATCACCTATGATCTTTTTGAGTTTTTCTTTAGAAAGAACAGAAACAGAGTCAATAGAGCGTCCCTGAATGATCTTGCTATCATCTACAAAATAATTCACTTTATATTCTGTATCTGTAAACTCGCTCTCAAGTTTTATGCCGGCCTTTCCCGCTCCGTAAATCACTACGGTCTTTGTCTTCTTTATATCATTTCTGTTCATTAGATAGTAATAAAAGTACATTAAAAAATTAATTGCAAAAATATATAAAAAAAGTTCTGAAACAAAAAATGAGATAGTAATCTTTCTATAATAAAGCGGCATATATACAAAAAATGCGCTGACATACACAATACTCTTGATCAAAAATGTTTTCTGCGAAGCCTTCGACCAGGAAAGTGAATAATCTTTAAGTATAAAAGCAGATGCTAACATACGAATAAAGACAACACTCCCGACAACCGTGAAATCAAAAGGCAAGTGAAATATAAAAAAGGTCCATGCAAAAGTAATGAAACTTAAAACAATGATGACTAAAAAGTTTAGTAGACGTTTATCTATTTTCATTTTTGCAGATACCTTATTAATGCAAATATTTATCAATATATTGAATATATTCTTCTATCTCTGCTAATTTACTTAATGTTTCTTCGCATATTACTAAATAGTCGATCTTTTCATAGTCATGTGCTAAAAAACTTCGAAATGAAGCGATCTTTGCAAAATTATATGCAAATTCTATTGGTATTATATTATTTTTACCTAATGTATCGATTGCTTCATAATAACTTTGAGGTATACTTAATGATTTATATTCAATAATCATCTCTGCTAAAGTGATACAGCCGTCACTAACAAGATATAAATAATGCAGAAGCGCACCTTCATACATTGGATCATTTAAAAATTTTTCTTTACAATCAGGCTTATATTCATTTAATAACTTTAAATAGTACTGTAGTTTTGTAATCTTATTATCAATTTTATGCAGCATCTATATATTTCCTAAAAGCTTTATAATCTAAAATATCATGATGTTTCATCACTTCAAAATCAAATCTTTTGTTGTGGTCTTTAATAACTATTCCATCTTTTAAAATATTTTCCATCAAATAGATATTTTTTATATCATTTAAAACTACTAAATCCACATCTTTTTTTAATAACTTAGACAATTCATAATTTATTTGCAATTTAGTATCAAAGTTTGTATTGCACAAATACAACGCTAAATCAATATCACTAGTTTTAGTTTGTTTATTTATAGCATATGAACCAAATAAATATCCAAAAAGAACTTCATCACTATTGGATAATTTATTTTTTAAAAGTGTTATAATTTCATCTCTCATATTAAAGTCCATATATGTGTAATCTAATAATATTATATCATATCCTTGCTTTTAATGGACGTTGCAATCTTTCAGTATAATGACATTGGTTAAAAAACTTTTTTAGAGTCTACAAACCTCATAACTCCATACAAAAACACTAAAGCCAATAAAAATGCAACAAATACATTAGAAACAAAGTAAACCAATCCAAATAACACAAAATTTACACCCATTGCTGCCAAAACGACTTTGTTATGCGCCCATCCACTTTGATTTAGCCGCTGATATGCATGCTTTTTATGAGCCTGGGACAATTTTTCACCATTTTTATAACGTCTGATAAGCGTCAAAGTCGCATCGAACCAAAACAGACCAAAAAGTATTAACCAAATCCATAGATTAGAAGCGTCCTGATTTGCATAATATATAGTAAATATAGCTACATTATATCCAAGCAAAGTACTCCCGACATCTCCCATAAATATATGGGCCTTATGCCAGTTCCAAATCAAAAAACCTAAAACAGAAACTATCAAAACCAAAAAATGTACCCCGCCAAAAAGTATGAACCCGGCAAGACCAAGAAAGACAGCTTCACTTCCGGCATATCCGTCAATACCGTCTAAAAAGTTATAAAGATTGATAAACCAAATGATAGCAACAAAGGCAATGATGTTTGTAATCACTTGATTTTCAATGCTAAAAAGTCCAAAATCTAAACTACTTAGACCACCAAGAGCAACTATGCCACCAACAGCGACACTGCTCTGCGTTATAAGTCTTACTTTGGGAGAGAGTTCATATAAATCATCTAAATAACTCACAACCGCAAGCACTACACCCACCATCAATGCATAATACAAAGAGCTCTCTATCTCATTCATATAAAACAGATAAGACAAACCCAAAAACCAGGTAATGGCAATTGCAATACCTCCGCCATGAGGTGTAGGTACAGAATGAGAACTTCGCTCATTTACCTCTGCCACCAGTGATTTACTAATGGCGTAGTTTTTTATAATATATGTCAAGAAAAATGATAATAACAATAAAACAATGTATGTCATTTGATCTCACTATCTATCATGACTAATTGTTATTTGAAGTAACTCATTAACAATTTTTTCTTTATTAAATACTGTTTGTGTTAGATTGTCAGACTTTACAATAAACTTTCTAAGTTCTTCTTTTGACATCAATATAGCTTGTCTAAATACATTTTTTATATCTTCTATATCATTTGGTTCTGCACATAATCCAAGACTATTATCTTTAATAATTTCAGCCCCATCTCCTTTAATAATTCCAATTATTGGCTTTTTCGCTGCAATGTATGTCTGTGTTTTAGCAGGTACGGTAATTGAAAAAATTGGTTTATCTGTTAAAGAAACAATCAAAAAGTCACTTGCTTTATAATACATGGCCATATCTTTTCGTGGCTTTCTACCATGAAAAATAACATTTTCTTTTTTATTTAACTCTTTTAATTCATCAAGTGCTGAACCATCTCCTATAATATTTAATTGTATTTGCTTTTGATATTTTTCATCTAAAGTATTAAAAGCTTGAATAATATTATCTAAATTTTGTACTTTACCAACATTACCTGCAAAAGTAAAATGAATTTTTTTATCATCTGAAAACCTTGCTGCTTTCATACTCATATCTAATTCATCAGCCCAATTTGGCAGATAATTAAACTTTAAATCAGATTTTGCATATGGTCTTAATTTTGACTCAAATCCTTTACCAGAAATAGCAATGGCATCAATATTATGATACATAAAAGTCACAAACTTATCTAAAAAAAACGAAAGTACTTTCGTTTTTTTAAATCCATAAGCATAAACACTATCTGGCCATATATCTTGAGCCCAAAATGTCACAGGTTTTTTATATATTTTCTTAATTATTACAACGGGCACCATACCTGTTAAAGCTGACATATTAAATCCAAAAATATAGTCATATTTTTTACCAATTCTTAAAGCGACAATACTTCCAAGTGTCATAAAAGTAAAATACTTCAAAAGCTTTTTAAACAAACTTTCCCTATATCCTGTAACTGCCTTAACCCTGTATACATTCATACCATGATACTGCTCATGAGAAAACCATCTGTTTTTATAACCATCAAACGTTTTTCCAGCCGGGTAAGTAGGATTTTGTGTTAAGACATCTACTTCATAACCTTTCTTTTTCCACTCCAAAGCTATTTCATTGATTTTAAATTCTTCAGGATAAAAATACTCTGTAACGATAAGTATCTTTTTTTTATTCAATACTTTTTCCATACAATTTTATTAATATAATCAGTATAAGACAATATAATTCTCAAAACTTTATCTGAAACATTTGGCATATTATAGTCTGCAACCTGCCTTAATGTTCCATCTTTTTGTGTTTGCAAAACTGCAAGTGCCTGCAAAATTCTTGTTTTTTCAAGCCCTACCATCATAACACTTGCCTCCTCCATAGCTTCCGGTCTTTCATGTGCTTCACGTATATTTAATGCCTTAAATCCTAGTATAGAACTCTCTTCGCTAATTGTACCACTGTCACTCAAAACAGCTTTTGAATCTTTTTGTAATTTCACATAATCATTAAAGCCCAATGGCTTCATCAAAGATACCAAGTCATTAAATTTTATATTCTTTTCTTCTATCATATTTCTCGTACGTGGATGTGTTGAAATAATTACAGGTAGTTTGTATATCTCAGCAATAGCATTAATTGTCTCGACTAAATCATAAAAATTTTTTTCAGAACTGATATTTTCTTCACGATGTGCAGAAATTACAAAATACGTATCTTTTTTCAGCTTTAAATCACTTACAACAGTTGAAGTTTCAATATCAGCTAACTTGTTATTTATTACCTCACACATAGGTGAGCCGGTTTTTATAATTCTATCTGCAGGTAAACCCTCTTGTAAGAGATATTCACGTGCTATATCACTATATGTTAAATTTATATCGGCAGTATGGTCAACAATCTTTCTGTTTGTCTCTTCTGGTACTCGCTGATCAAAACATCTATTTCCCGCTTCCATGTGAAAGATTGGAATATGTCTTTTTTTAGCAGGAATAGCACACAAACATGAGTTAGTATCGCCCAAAATCAGTACTGCTTCAGGTGCTTCTTTTTCTAAAATCGGATCAATTGCAATTAAGATATTCCCTATGGTCTCAGTCGCTCCACCACCTGCTGCATCTAAAAAGTAATCAGGTTTTCGTAAATTAAAATCATTGAAAAAGACTTCATTGAGCTCATAATCATAATTTTGTCCCGTATGGACTAGTATATGTTTTACTGCATTGGAATTTTCTAGTTTAGCTATAACTGATGAAAGCCTTATTATTTCTGGTCGCGTACCTACTATTGTCATAACCTTTAATTTTTGCATTTTTAAACCTCTAAAAAATATGTATCTGGATTTTTATCATCATAATTTTCATTTGCCCAAAGAAAAAGTATCATCTCTTCATCACCAATATTTTTAATATTATGTGTATATCCTGGAATCATTTCTACAATTTCCATTTTTTCATCACTTACTTTATAATTTACTTTTTCATTTGTAACTATATGTCTAAATTCTATAAGAGCTTGACCTTTAACTACCAGAAATTTCTCAGTTTTTGTATGATGGTAATGACTTCCTCGTTTAACACCAGGTGCTGTGGTAGAAAGTGAAAACTGACCACTATCAACTGTTTTTAAAACCTCATAAAAAGCCCCCCTTGTATCTTGGTTACCTTTTAATTCATAAGAAAAATCATTGATTGGCAAATAACTTAAATATGTTGCATAAAGAGCTCTTGTAAATCCTGATCCAACTCTAGGGATAATTAATGTTTTTCTATTAGTTTTAAACTGATACAGTAACTCTTCTATTTCTCCTAAGGTTTTTTTATAGACTGTCTCTACTTTACAATAATTGCTATTACCTTTATGCTCTAATTGTTCAATAAATGACTTTACAACATCATCTATATATACTAACTTAAGTTCTATATCTCTATCTTTAACCTGTATATCTAAACCATGAGAAATATTATAACACCAAGTAGATATAACTGAATTATAATTTGGCTTTGCCCATTTTCCAAAAACATTAGGTAGTCTGTAAATATATACTTTTGCTTTCATTACTCTAGCATAATCTAAAATTAAATGCTCAGCCTCAAGCTTACTTTTACCATAGTCATTATCTAGCTCGATTTGAATAGAGGATGATAAAACTATAGGTATAGCTTTATTTGCTTGCATGAGTGCATTTATTATAACTTTTGTTAACATACTATTCCCAGAATAGAATTCTTGCATATTATTAGGTCTATTTACTCCTGCAAGATGATATATAAAATCAACTTCTGTAATATAAGCTTCTAAAAGATTTAAAGAGTCTTTTTTACTGAAAAGATAAAGGTCAATATCTTCATATCTTTTAAGGTGTTCAATAAGATTTTTAGCAATAAAACCATTTGAGCCCGTAATAAGAACTTTCATCTAAATAATTCCAAACTCTTTTAATTCTTTCTGTATCTCAAGGAGATCTAATAACATTTGTTTTAATTCTTTTTCGTTTAACTGATATGTATTGTGTGAATGATACTCATGTGCTTGTGTTACAACTTCTTCACCATCCTCTACAAATTTACTATAGTTTAAATCACGATTATCTGCCGGAATTCTATAATATTTTTCCATATCTATAGCTTTTACCATCTCTTCTTTCGTAAGTAACGTCTCATAAAGTTTTTCTCCATGACGGGTACCAATAGTTTTTATTTCATGATCTGTTCGACCAAGCATATTTTTAAGTGTTTTAGCAAGTAATTCTACTGTTGCAGCTGGTGCTTTTTGTACAAATATATCTCCGTTTTGACCATTTTCAAATGCAAAGAGTACAAGTTCGACTGCCTGATCTAAACTCATCATAAAACGTGTCATATTAGGATCAGTGACAGTTATAGCTTTTCCCTCTCTTATTTGATCTAAAAAAAGTGGTATTACAGAACCACGACTCGCCATTACATTACCGTAACGTGTACAGGCTATCATTGTTTTGTTATCATCAAGGTTTCTACTTTTAGCTACAGCAACTCTTTCCATCATGGCTTTACTCACACCCATTGCATTTATAGGATAAACAGCTTTATCAGTACTTAATACTATAACTTTTTTCACTTTAGAATTTATAGCTGCATTTAAAACATTTTCAGTACCTATTATATTCGTTTGAACGGCCTGCATTGGGTAAAATTCACATGATGGCACTTGTTTTAATGCCGCTGCGTGAAAAATAAAATCAACCCCACGAACAGCATCATTAACAGAATTCACATCGCGAACATCACCAAGATAAAATTTTAATTTATCACTATTATAGACTTTACGCATATCATCTTGTTTTTTTTCATCACGAGAAAAAATACGAATCTCTTTTATATCTGTATTTAAAAAACATCTTAAAACAGCATTTCCGAATGAACCTGTACCTCCGGTTATTAATAAAGTTTTATTTTCGAACATTATATGTTTCCTTTTCAATCCAATCATTTAATACATCACACACTTCCAATATCTCTCTTTCACTATGAAAATAAGAAATAGGTAAACTTAAAGTTGTTTTATGAATTTCTTCACTCAATGGATATTCACCATTTAATTGTTTTTTATAAGCTCTCTGTAAATGTGGCGCGACGGGATAGTGTATCTCTGTTTTTATATTGTTTTCTTCTAAATAATTCTTCAGTTTATCACGATTTTTATGACGAATATTATATATATGATACACATCAAAATATTCACTATCAACAACTGGCTTTATAAACTTATCAGATAGATTATTATGATAAATATTTGCCAATGTTCTTTTGTGCGCTGTTATATCATTAAGTATTGCTAGCTTAATAGATAAAAACCCGGCTTGGATTTCATCCAAACGAGAATTATATCCTATATAATCATTATAATATTTTTTTTGGCTTCCATAATTTCGTAAAGCTTTTAGTTTTAGTGCAAATGATTCATTATTACAAGTTATTGCACCACCATCACCCAATGCACCTAGATTTTTTGTAGGATAAAAACTAAAACATCCAACTCCAAAACTACCAACTTTTTTCCCTTTGAATTCTGCACCATGCGCCTGTGCACAGTCTTCTATAATATCAAGGTCATATTGTTTTGAAATTTGCATAATAGTATCCATTTCACAGGCTTTACCATATAAATGAACAGCTAAGATTGCTTTAGTCCTACTCGTTATATTTTCCTCTATTTTAGTAACATCAATATTGTAAGTATGTATATCTGGTTCAACAAGAACAGGTTTCATTCCATTTCTTATAATCGCTAAAATCGTTGCTATGTACGTATTAGAAGGAACTATTATTTCACTTTCTTTGGGATAATCAAATGTATCTATTGCCAAAATAATTGCATCAAGTCCAGATGCAACACCAACTGCATAATCTACGGTACAAAATCTTGCAAATTCATTTTCAAACCTAGATACTTGATTGCCAAGAACATACCATCCACTTTTTAAAAACTTATCAAAACTTTCTTGATATTTTTCAAAAAGTTTTTCGTTTGCTCTTTTGAGATTTTCATACTCTATCATTTTTCTTTAATAGCCACTAATCTTACTTGTGATGAATACCCTCTAACTCTGTCATATATACTACATAAAAAATTAAACAAAGGTCTTCCCATCGATTTTCCATATCTTGCTGCCTTAGGAAACCATTTATGTCGATATGCTTTAGACTCAATTACATTAAAACCAGCTTCATCAAATAAATGCCCTAAATTCATAGGGCTCCATGTGTATAAATGACGATTAATGTCATCTTTAACATAAGCATAAGAAATTGATTCACACGGTACTGTAAAAATAATTTTACCACCTATTTTAAGTTTATCTTTCAATAGTTTCAATATATCTAATGGTCTCTCAACATGTTCTAAAGCACTGTTTGAAATAATTACATCTGCTACTTCATTTGGAATATCATCAATATTATTATACACATTTACGCCAAAAGATTCAGCTTGTTTTATAGCATAAGGGTTTATTTCTACTCCAATTTTTTTACTACATTTAATATTATTGAGTAAATACCCTCCACCGCAACCAAAATCAAGCACTACATCCTCTTGGTTTATATAATTGCTAAATTTATCTAAATTTGCCCAACCACCGAACTCACCTATAGTTGATTGCCATTCAAAATACTTTTCATCATAGTGGCTTTCTTTTTTATTCATTTCTTTCTCCATTATTTAATACTCTTCATCAATATAGTCATTGACATCATAATATTCAGATGCAAAAACAAGTAAAATCGCATTTTTAGAAAATTTATCCATCGTATGCCAGTCTTGTGGCTCAACAATTAAGCATTTTTTTGGAGAATCCAATAAAATAGTTTCTTCCTTATTGCCATTATTTATATATATTTCACAACTGCCTCCTAAGCAAATAAGAGCTTGAACCGTTTTATGATGTCTATGCCCTCCACGCTTAGATGTTACATTATAAATATAATAAAAGCGTTTAATATCAAACGGCAATAGTTTTTCTACAACAGTAAGAGCCCCCCTTTCATCTGAAAAAGTTGGTAATTCTATAATATATGCCATTTAATCATGATCCTTTTTTACATTTACAGTATGCTTGTGTAGTTTTTTTAAAAATGTATGAATAAGCATTTTAATTTTATTTCCCTCAAAATTTAGATTTACTGTATGTATGTTTATATTTGTTTCATATTTTAATATATTATTTATGTATATCTTATAAATATCTTCTAAAGTTCCTGATATATTATGAATTGTAAATGAAGTATTCCCATGCCACATATCTAAAGACATCCTTTTTAATGATGAAAAATGATATATGACTAGTGGCATATTATTTATAAAATACCTTTGATCTCTCTTTGAAAATTTATATTGAATAGCATTCCACGGTGCAACATTTATTCCGATATGATCTATAATTCTTATATTATTATATTTTTGAGGCCATTTATCTAACCAAATTTGATCTGAAAAAAATGGAAGTGGATATCCTTTTTGTCCAGATTTCCACATTATACAATCATTAAACCAATCCTCTATACATTTTAAGCCTTCTTGATCATTTCTAAACGCATTGACACCTACGTTATATATTCCATAGTTTTTGGAAAAAAGACTAATATACCATGGAAGTCTATGTGAGCACATAGTAATAGATGCATCTCCAATTTCATTGTAAACTATTTCAAGATCGTTAAATAAATAAACATCAGCATCAAGATACAATAGTATATCTACACCCTTATACTCTTGCATAACATAAAGACATAATCCTGGGGTAACCGAAAAATAAAATTCCTTTTTGTTTACATATTTATTCATGTCGATCTTGAAATATGTTTTATACTCTTCTAAAGAAATTACTTTTATATTCTCTTTACCTAATTCTTCTAAAGATTTTTGACACTCTTCATCTAAAGTCAATACATAAAATATAAATCCTTTAGAATTTCTTGCAATAGATTCATAAAGAGCTAATCCTCTTGGCAAGAAATTTGAATCAAAATAGGTACAGATATGATGCATTACTTATTTCCTAAAAACTTTATAATTTTTTTGACAATATTATAGCCACCATACTCTTTTAACAAATACCCTAAACGAGTTTTTAACCATAAGTCATATTTCTGCTTAAAGCATTTCACAATAGTCTCATCAATTTTTAATATCTCAAAGTGGATATCATTGCTTGACAATTCACTCTCCCATCTTCTTTGACCATCTTTATTATGTGTCCCTTTGGCATCAAATCCATTATTAATAACTTTGGAACGTGAAGGATACACACTCAATTTTTCATATCTATATTGATTATAACACCATCGTATCGCCCATGAATCAATCTTACCTAACATCTGCATCCTTAACATAACAGAGAGATCATTCCCTCCTCGATTAAAGTCTTTGACTGCTTTTTTGTCTTGAGCAAAGGAAGTATAATCGCTGATATTCCAATCAATCATATTCCACCTACTCTTCCATGTAGCCCAACCCCATGAATTACTTCGATAAGATAAAAAGAGATCTTTTCTATATGACTGTAAACAGGAAAGTTTAGGTGTGTATCCCGAGATTGACCATATATTTTCATTATCTTGATAAAAATCTAATGCTTTATTCATGTATTCTAAAAAATTTTTAGATACAATCAGGTCATCCTCTAAGACTATAACTTTTCCATACTCATTAATTACTTCAGTAACACCATCAATTACAGATTTCGCCAATCCTTTATTGAAATTTGACTCAATTATTTTCACACTACTAAAACCTTTTATAGTAATAATTTGTTTACGGACATTAAGAACATCGATACGATCATATTCATTTTTATAACCATCTGAAAAAACAATCAAATCACTTTTTTGAGCCAAGCAATTACTTAATAAACTCTCAATTAATTCCTTAATTGTTCTTCGATACGTAAAAATAACAATTGGTGCATAATTCACGATCTTCCCTCTTGAAGTTGATTAAGATCTACAATAATATCTACTTGATCTAAAATATCTTTATCATGCGTTACAAAAATTATAATTTTTTGTGAATATATTTTTATTAATTGTTTAACTATTTGAATCCGCATTTCACTATTTAATGCATTAACACTTTCATCTAAAATTAAAACATCAGGTTCCTTCAACAAAGCTCTTGCAATATTAATTCTTTGTTGCTGACCTCCTGAAATATTTGAGCCTTTATATTGCAAAGTATATTCTAAACAATTATCTAAAGATAACACATCATTTTTTAAATCTAGTATATCTAAAACATTATATAAATCTTCATCTGTATAATCATTATTTAAAGACATATTATTACGTATCGTATCATTAAAAATAATAGACTCTTGACCTACATATACAATTTTATTACTCAAAACATTTTCATCCAATTCAGTTGAAACAATCTCATTTATTAAAACTTCACCTTTTTGAGGTTGCTTAAAGTCCATCAGCAAGTCAATTAATGTGGATTTTCCTGTACCAGACTTTCCTACAATAGCATAACTTTTTGCATTATTGAATTTTAAAGAAAAGTTTTGAAACAATTCTAATTCCATATTTTGATATTTAAAACATATATTTTTAAATTGAATTTGTTTAACTTTTGATATTGACTTACTTGATTCATTCTTTATTATTTTTTTTGACAACTCATTAACAAGGTTTTCTGAACCTTCTAAATTAACCAACATTTTATTTACTTGATGTAACAAATCACCAAAAAAACTTAACAGTCTTAACAAAATTAAAAAAAGTGTTGTTTGGAAAAGTATATCAATAGCTTTTTCTATATGATATATATATAATATATATATATCATATAGTATAATAATTAATACAACAGATAAAAACTTATTTATTATTGAATAATACTCAGTTTTAAAATTTAATTTTTGATAAATTTCAAGAGCCTTTTTGTATTTTTCGTATGTAAACTTAGACATACCAAATGACTTTATAATTCGTATACCATTCATAGCATCCATTAATAATGAGTTGACATACACACCTTCTGGAATTAATCTTCCACTATTTTTTTTAGTTAACTTCAAAAAATGATTAAATATATAAAGTATAAAAACTATATAAATTATTAACACATAACTCATATTAGGTTCTAAATATATAACCATAATTGTATATAGAGCAATACTCAGTAATGTGATAAAAAGAGCAAAAAAACTATTAAACACAATAGATGCTCTTGATGCTTCATCCCCAGTTGCAACAATAAATTTTCCAATTGATTGCTGTTCTATATATTCAATATTGCTTTGTAAAAAACGTTTAAACATTTTTAAAGTTAGAAATGTTTGTACATCTATTCTAATTGCAATCTTTTTAATTTCTATATATAATAAAAGTATAAATCGAATTGCAAAAAAAGTAATTATTGAAATAAAAACGATCTCTTTATCTAAAGAAAGCAAAAAAGTATTAAAAATCTTATAAGAACCATTAGATAAACCACTTAATAACATCATAGCAAACAATTCAATAAATAATGAAATGATAGAAATAAATGTTATAAAATAAATTATTTTAAATTTATATAAAATATGTTTAAGTAATGACAAGAGTTGCTTTAACATATATCTTTATCCATTATAGTTAAACCAATGATAGTGCCCATAAAATACTGTTTTTGCATCATGCCAAATAATGATTGCATTTTTTATTTTTATAATTTCCTCTTCATTAAATATCTGATAGTACTTTGATTGCTCTAATGCATATAACGCTTCATCAAAAAAGCTATAAACACAATAGGAAATCAAAAGTTTACGTAACTTACTTTTGCTTTGTTGATTTAAAACATATTGTAAATCTTTAAAATACAAAACATCTACTTCATGAATTTTTTGTGAAACTTTTTTTGATTTTAAATATCCAGGATCTTTTTTAAAATACACAGTTCCTCTTGCACTTCGTAAGTCAAACAAATCAAAATTATTTTCTTTCATAAAAATATGAACATCTAAAAAGTTTGGTTGATTAATATAACCTCCTGGTAATCCTGCTTCAAATTCGATCGCTAAAAGCTTATTAAGATATTCTGGACTTAGTCCTTTTAAAATATTTAACTCTGTCCCCTGTGTATCAATTTTCATTAAGTCAACATCTAATATGTTATGGTGAACTAGACTTTCTCCAGTCGCAACAGTTTTAATACTGTCAATTGTGTATGGTAGAATATAATTTGGATTATTATATATGTATTCTTCATTTGGCTTAAGTAACGATGATCCTGTTCGTACATTTGTTAAATAAATATCTTTTACAGTACTTTCCTGATCTAGTGCTTCATTAAAAACTGAATAATCATAGTTAGCATATAACTGTTCTAATTCTTTTGCTGATTCCTTATGTGGTTCATATGCATAAATAGTAGCAAATTCTAAAACTTCATACCACCATCTCTGTATACCTAATGCAGCACCGACATCAATTGCAATATATTTTTCATTTTCTAATAAATCTTTTTTTACAATACTAATATAGCTTTTTAACTTCTTTTTTAAATATAATTCTAATAAATTTTTTATAATTTTTTTAAATCTTTTACTCATAAGTATAGCTCTCTAAATGTTTTTAAACAGTGTATTAGTCTATTTTTAATTGATTGCTGTTTTACCAATCTATCTATTTTATATCTTTTTTTATGTTGAAATATAATTTGCAAAGACAACCTTTCACCTTCTGAAACATTTGCTCCTTTATGTAGTCCATTACCACCATCAAAGACCAAGAGTTCACTACCATCACTAATAAATACTATTTCATCTTCTTTTAATTTTTTTGATAATTCACTACCAACTTCTATATCATCCCCAAGATGACTACTTCCAATCAAAGGTAAAGGTAGTTTTGCTAAAATTTTTCTTAACTCTAAGTTTTTGTACAAAGGTCTATAGTAAGTATTATCAACTTTAAAATATCGATCTACAGAAATTCTGTCTAATCCTTTTTGAAATAAAAATATAAATGCTGATCTTTCTGCTTTATGACTACCGTCTATAAATTTTGTTGCACCATTTTCAACCTTAATTACAGGTGTTAAATAATATAATGCTTTAGGAAAATAACTCGCTTCATCAGTATGCAAATACCCATGTTCTGTTTCATAATTATTTATATCAGGATAAGGATTTTTATACCACTTATGTATTGGAGAAGAATATTCTAAACCAGCACCCATTAAAACCATATCTGCTTTCATATAATCTGATACAACTTTAATTGCACCTGTTTCATGTACTAACTTGTCAATAAGCTTATACATTTTACTAAATCTTTTAACATTTTCATATGAGCGTAAATGTGGGTTTAATTCAGCTTGCTTTTTTAACCGTTCATAATAAGGACGAGAAGCATTTTGTAATGACTTTTTTAAATCACTTTTGACACTCCTTATATTTACACCATGTTCATTTAATTGTGATAGGCTATCATCATTCTTATTATTAAAATGATAATTTTTAGTTAAAGAATTCATAACTAACTCTTTTAACAGTTCATCTTTTACATATTCTACAGAAGTATAAAAAAGTTCAAATGCTATTTCAGAATTAATTACTTCTCTAACGTACTCAACTAATGCATTAATTTTGTCGTTAATTTCTTTGTCAAATACTTCATGTACATTATTAGTCTTTGATTTCGTAAACAATATACTTTCATCTACTGCTTTTATTAAAGCAGTTACTTTCGTATCATCATATACATAATTTTCAAATAATCCTTGAAATGCCGAATGATTTGAAAAATCGATTGAAGGGTACTTTTGCACTTGAATGCTCTCCTCTTTTTAATTTATTATATCAAAAATATTCATTTTTAAATATTTTATTCTATCAATTTATTTATAAACTCTTGAAAAGTTTTATTCTCTTGCATTTTTTCATAAATTTCAAATTGCTTATATTTATAAAATAATTTAATAAACATTTTCATTAAATCTTCTGTTTCTTTTGATTGATTCATATTATGCATAAAATAAAATGCTTCAACTTCATATTTTTTCTCTTTGCCAATACTCAAATTTAAATAATTTTGCAACAAATTATTGTATTCATTTAAACTTTTCGCTTCAAAAATAAAATTAAAACTACTATGAGGATTCTTACCACACAATACAATAGGCACACCCATATACACAAGTTCATGAGCTACAGTTCCATACACACTTACACCTAATTTTATGCCACCATCAACTAATTGTCTATTTGTAATTTTTGGAGATACAAATTGTAAGTTTGGATATCTTTTTTTAAGTCTCTTTATTACCTTTGCACTATCATCAATTTGATTTGGATGTGGTTTTAGTATAAAAGGTATATTATTCTCTTCAAAAATTTCTATTGTTGTCTCGACCCAAGTTAAAAAATCTGGAAAAACCATATCTCCATATATATGAGGACTATCAAAAAAATCATGCAGAAAAACAACAACTTTATCTTTAACATCAGGCATATCAAGCTTTTTATCCACAATATATGCTGATTTTTTCATATATGCTGTAGCTAAATCTTTATATCCATGTAAACGTTTTGTTAATGCTGTTTCAGCTTTTTTCAATAATAAGGTTTTATCTTTCAATGTAGAAAAGTTATCATAATAATCATCACAATTTACAGTATGATAATAATCTTCAAAAGTCAACTCTTTTCCAAATTCCTTAAAATTACCAAAAGAATAAACTTTTGTCCCAAATGATAAAGCTATTCTGACTGTTATTCCATGCTGAATATATGTACTATATGATGTTAAAAGGATTTTAGGTTTATCTCTTTTAAAGTACTTTTTTGCAACATCAATATTTCGTAAGGCCTGCCAAATTACTATACATAGGTATTTATCTTTAATATTTACACTAGCCTCTGGTTTAAATCGCAAATAACTATCATATATAAGATCGCCAATAAGAATTTCATCTACTTTAATATTTAAAATATCATCTTTAGAATTTAAATTTTTATAGATACTATATGCTTTCTGCAGCAACAGTATATCTTTTAACACAGATGTACTTCCTTCCTGCCGATATGCTACATTATTTACATAAGCTGAATATAGTTTAATCCATTTATTATCACGAAATCTATTATATAAAAAAATGCTTTTTAGTATATTTACTACACCCTTTGTACCATTATATGTTAAGCATCTTGCTGTATATTGCTCTATGCAATACTTTTCTTTGCTTACAACTGCTTTTATAATTGTTCCAAATAAAGCAAAATAAAAAGGGTCCTCGACACATTGAATTAATATTTTTTTACTAGATCTATTTTTATCAATACTGAATTCTTTAAAAAGTGTTTTTTCATTGTTAGTCAAAAAAAATACATTAAAAAATTTACCAATCAAAACGACTTCCAAATTTATAATCTTTATTTGCAACTTTTCCTAAAATATTTTTTAAATATTTTGGATGCATTCCGGAACCAGGCCTTACACTCCTTATATTTTCTTCAGTAAATACTTCACCTTTTTTTATATCTTTAGCAACATAAAGACTTCTACTAAATTGTCTTGATTGTTTCTTTTTTTCTGTCATACTGTAATCAACTTTCCCTAAAAGTTTTTCAGTATCCTTTACTGCTTGAATCATTTCGGCAAACTCTTTTTTATCAAGTGAAAAATCGGCATCGGCTCCACCAATTGATTTATCAAGAATGAAATGTTTTTCTATTACTTTTGCTCCTAGTGTTGTTGCCACTACAGGAGCAGTTGTTCCTAAAGTATGGTCTGAAAAACCGCTCACAACATCAAATGTCTCAGCAAGATTAGGAATTGTCAATAAATTGGCATCCTCTAAATCAGCAGGATAAGCACTAGTGCATTTTAAAAGAACTATATCTTCATTTCCAACACTTCGGCAAATATCAACTGCATCTTGAATTTCATTAATTGTTGCTATACCTGTTGAAATGATTATCGGTTTTTGTTTACTTGCAGTATAGCGAATCAATTCATAATCAGTTATTTCAAATGAAGCAATTTTATAAGCAGACGGTTCAAATTGTTCTAAAAAATCAACAGCTGTTTTATCAAAAGGAGATGAAAATATATCTATACCTATCTCTCGAGCATATTTAAAAAGCTCTTCGTGCCATTCCCACGGAAGATAAGCTTCTTTATATAAATCATAAAGTTTTTTACCGTCCCAAAGTGTTCCGCCTTTTATAATAAAATCATCTTTATCAGAGTCAAGCGTTAAAGTATCTGCCACATATGTTTGAAGTTTGATTGCATTTGCACCTATTTCTTTTGCAGCCTCTATGGTCTTTTTAGCTATCTCTATCTTTCCCCCATGATTTGCACTGAGTTCAGCTATGATGTAAACACCATCTTTTTTTAAATCAAAGTTACCTATTTTCAAAACTTAACTCCATCTTTTGCAATTTTCCATTACTATTTTTTATTGTATCAATAGTTTTAAAATTAAACTTTTTATAAAGGTTTATCGCTTTACTATTTTTTTCATACACATTTGCGTATAATGTTTTTACCCTTAATTCTTGAAATGCATATTCTATAATTTTACTCACTAAAAGAGTACCATAACCCCTTAATGTTGGATTTACATATATCCCAAGTTCAGCGCTCTCATTACCCTTAATTTCAGTTAAATCAACAACACCTAAATACACAGTTTCATTTTTAACTAAAAAATAAATTCTGTCATCTTTATTATTTAAAGAATCTATGTATTGCAAATGATCTTCTAGCGTAATATCATCACGATTATACATCCATTTTTGAACAGATTTATTATTTCTCCATTTTAAAATCATCATTTTTTCATCTAAAGAGAGATGTATAAAGTTGATTAGTTTAGTTTTTAGTTTATCTATCATAAATACTATTTCTTTTTCTAAGCTTGTTATATCAAAGCCATCTAAAGTTGGAAAATTACTTTTTTCTAAATATTCGTAAATATCTTTTTGATTCTTTTCAGTTTTTATAGCAATAAAAGGAAGTTTCATAAAGTATGCTTCATTAACTGTAACACTCGGAGTTAAAATTGCAAAGTCACTTAAGTGCATAAGTTTTGCAATTTTAGAACTGTTTACATGTAAAGTAATATTTTCTTTACTTGATACATAACTTTCCAATTTACTAAGATTACTATTAGCAGTAGTTGTGACAACATTTATGTTAATATCATCAAATTTTTTTAAAATATCTAATATCTGTATGTTTAGATTTTTACTATCAACACCACCCATAGCTATTAAAATATTTATATTTTTAGTTTCTGTTTTTTGGGGAAAACGTTGATAAAACTCTTCTCTCAAAAGTGTATATTCGCTGCCACATCGAAGTTCACAATTTTTAGGCACTAAATCTTTATACCTTTTTTTATCGGCACTTATATTATGATTTAAAAGTATATCACAATAGTGTTTTTCATAAGTATCATCAAAACTTAAAATTTTAAGTTTTGTGTTTTGTATTTTAAGTTTTTTTTCAAAGGTATAATCTATTTCATAATGATCTATTATCAATAAATCTATATTAATTATTTTTATAAGCCGATTAAGTTCTTCTATATTATTTGATTGCAAAATTTCTAGTTTATGCCCTACTTCAGTAATTTTAGCATTAATATTTCCTTCTAAATCCTGCACCGCAAAAATAATATTTGCATCCTTATATTTAGAAGCCAACACTAAATCTCGAATAATGTGACCTGTGCCTATAATGGATGATGAGTCGGCTCTAAATAGTATATTTTTATGTTTGATTTTTAACCCTTTCTATATATGTATCAATAGTAGGTATGACGCCGTTTTTTTGACAATCTAAATAAAACAATTCCATCTCAATATAATCATCTAAAGTATCTATTGTAGCCCTAATTTCCGGGAAAGCATATTTAAGTGAGATATCTACATTATACATATTTGAATTTTCTCTAATAAAGGGGGTAACATGTTCTTTATCATACTGGTTTCTAGAGTTTTCATATGCCAATTTTAATGACTCAAAACTAAAAACTTCAGCACTTAATCCATAAACTCCATTTAAAAACATACTATAATCGACTTTCTTCTCTTCATATATATTAATTAATGAATCGATTACTTTACCATCCATTAATGGGTTATCTGCAGTAATCCTAACTATGTTTTTTGCTTGATATTTTTTACCTGCTAGGTAAAAACGCTCTAAAACATTTTCCAATGAACCTCTAAACACTTCTATGTTCATGTCTTCTGCTTTTAAAGCTATTGGGTCATCAGTACTATTAATCGATGTGGCAATAATCGTTTTATCAATACAATTTGATAAATTAACTGTCTCATATACTCTTTCGAGTAATGTTTTACCCCCTAAGTCTAACATCACTTTAGCTGGAAGTCTTGAAGAGTTTAAACGTGCTTGTATTATACATAAATAATTTACCAACTTGTCCATCCTCCATCTACAACGATATTTTGACCTGTAATAAAGCTGCTTTCATCTAGTGCTAAAAAAAAGACACTAGAAGACACTTCATGTAAATTACCTATTCGTTTAACAAAAGTTGAATTTTCTAAATTATTTAAAAACTCTTGATCTGTCACTGAATTAGTATTGGGAAATGGTCCATAACTTACTGCATTTACTGTAATACCTTTTGTACCAAGGATCATCGCTAAATATTTTGTATATTGAATAATAGCAGCTTTACCAACTCCATAGCTTAAAGGGTTAATTGTGATTCCTTCAGGATAATTTTTAGGATTCGGAACTACCATACCATACATCGAAGCAATGTTTATGATTCTTCCTTTCTCTTTTTCTTCCATAATAGGCACGACTGCTTGCACTATCATGTCAAGACTAATTACAGAGCCATCCAAACTTTTATGCCAATCATCATAACTATAATTATTATATGCTTTAGTAACTCCAAAATATGCATTATTAACTAAGACATCTATTGTTTTAAACCTCTTAATTATTTGCTTTATCGCTATATCTATACTCTTACGTGATGAAATATCTAATTCTATAGCATTTTGTTCATCTATTTTTAGTTTTTTACACAAACCAATCGCACTAGAAATTTTTGTAGATCCTATTATGACTTGTGCCCCTATATTATGGAAATCAGCTACCATTTGACTACCGAGATAACCTGTTGCTCCTGTTATTAATACAACCTTACCTTTTAAAGAAAATAAATTATTCATTATGACCACTTTGCAGGATTATAAATTGTTTCATCAATACTTGAAAACTCTTCAAAGAGTTCACTTAACATATTTTGAGATAAAGTTTTTGTTGAGCTGAAAAGTTCAAAGTTCTCTTTAGCTTGTTGCATAGAATCACAACCAAAAAGGATTGAAGCATTTTTAGCACAACTTTCTACAAAACCAATTACGAGTTCAATTCTTTTTAAATTATACAAGCTACAAATTTTATCCAATTTTAGTATATATTTTTTTGTACTATTTAATTTATCAGGAATATCATTTACATCCATTAACAACAATCCTTGTAAAAACACACTTCTTACAAAAAGAAACTTATTTTTATCTTTAGCCTTATCGAACCATCTCTTGTGTATTGCACGCTGGTCAAATAAATTAAAAGGAATCTGTATCATATCAATATCTGGATTTTCTACTGCTAACTGAAACTCTTCTGATGTATATATTGATACCCCAAAATATTGCATCAAACCTTTTTCTTTCAAGTTTTTTACTTTCATATGTAAATTTATATTCCAGTCTTGTAGTAATCTACTATCATGTAATAATAATGCATATAGCGAATCACTTTGTAAATTATTTAATGATTCTTTGATATGTTTTTCCGTATTATCTATAAATAACTCAGTTGACAATTTTGAAATAACTTGCTTATCACTTGTAATTTTTTTTAAAGCTTTGCCTAATACAAACTCTGAAGTACCATATGCTTGTGCAGTGTCATAAGTGTTAAGATAATTCGAACTTACTTTTACAATTTCATCTACTGCTTTTTGTGAAAGTTGTCCTACTTGATTTGCAATTCCATACTTTAAACCAAACTGTACAGTCCCTAATACATATTTTGATATTTTATCATTTCTAAAATTAACATACTTCATTTATTTGACTTCTCTAAAATCTCATTAACTACATTTATAATATATCTTTGTTCATCATCATTTAAGGAATGGTACATTGGTAAAGAAAGAGTTTTTTCATAATATTGATCCATTACGGGTATTTTTTCATTTCCAAAACCTAATGACTTATAATATGGTTGTTTATTGATAGGAATATAATGTACCATTGTACCAATACCTTTTTTAATTAATAAATCAAAAAACTCTTTTTTAGATATTTTCATAGAATCGATATTTAGTTGAATAACATATAAGTGATATGAAGATTTTCCATCAAACTTATACAAAGGCTTAATGATTGGATGATTTTCAAAAGCTTCATCATATTTCTTTGCAATTTCATGCCGTCGTGCTATATTGGCATCAAGTTTGGCCAATTGACTCATGCCCAATGCACATTGAAAATCAGTAATACGATAATTAAAACCTAAAGTATTCATCTCATAATACCATGGAGAAACTTCACGCATACGTTCCATCCCATGATTACGTAAAAGCAATAGTTTTTTATAGATTAGTTCATCATTTGTAGTAATTGCTCCACCCTCACCTGTCGTCATATGCTTTACAGGGTGAAAAGAAAAAATCGTACAATCACTATTTGTGCAGCTACCAGCTTTGATTCCTTTAAATTGTGAACCAATTGCATGAGCACAATCTTCTACAACTTTTATTTGATATTTATTTCGCAAATATGCTAGTTTATCTTGATCAACTGGATTACCAGAAAAAGCAACTGCATAAATAGCTTTTATAGTGCTGTCTTGCTGTAAAGCTTTTTCACATAAATCTAAATCAATATTACCATTACTCATTATATCCACAAAAACAGGCTTTGCCTTTGCATACAATATAGTATTGGAAGTCGCTAAGAATGAGTTTGGCGTAGTTAAAACTTTATCACCTTCTTTTAAAAGAGCTAAAGATGTTAAATGCAATGCAGCAGTACCATTCGAAACAACAACAGCATATTTTGCACCTGTATAGCATGCTAACTGTTCTTCAAATTCTTTTGCTTTAGGACCAGTAGTAATCAAAGGTGATTTTAAAGCTTCTACTACTGCATTAATATCATCTTCTTCTATCAATTGCTTTCCATAAGGTATATGATACATCTTTTACTTCCTTTTGTTAATCATCTTTTCCAAAAATATCTCTAGTATAAACTTTTTCTTTAACATCTATAATAGCATCGCTTAATCTATTTGCAACAATTACATCACTGATACTTTTAAATTCTTTTAAATCATTAATAACTTTTGAGTTAAAAAACTTCTCTTCTTGCATTGCCGGCTCATATATTATTATTTCTACACCTTTTGCTTTAATTCGTTTCATTATACCCTGAACTGCTGAGCTTCTAAAGTTATCTGATCCTGATTTCATAGTAAGTCTATATATGCCAACTACTTTAGGATTAAACTTCAAAATTGATTCTGCTATAAAATCTTTTCTTGTGCTATTCGCTTCAACTATAGCACTTATAAGGTTGCATGGGACATCTTTATAGTTAGCTCTTAGTTGTTTTGTATCTTTTGGTAGGCAATATCCACCATAGCCAAAACTTGGGTTGTTATAGTGAGTGCCTATGCGAGGGTCTAATCCTACACCTTTTATAATCTGTTCAGTGTTTAGATTATGCGTCTGAGCATAAGAGTCGAGCTCATTAAAATAGGCAACTCTCATAGCTAAGTAAGTATTAGCAAAGAGCTTTATAGCTTCTGCTTCTGTAGAATCTGTAAATAATATATCTATATTTTCTTTTATAGCACCTTGGGCAAGTAGATTTGCAAAAACCATTGCTCTATCAGATTCCTCCCCTACTATTATTCTACTAGGATAAAGGTTATCATATAAAGCCTTTCCTTCTCGTAAAAATTCTGGTGAAAAAATGATGTTTGAGGTATTGAATTTTTCTCTTAATTGTTTTGTATATCCAACTGGTACTGTTGATTTTATAATCATAGTTGCACTTGGATTGATTGAGAGTACATCTTGTATAACAAACTCTATTGATTCTGTATTAAAGTAATTTGTCTCAGGATCATAATCTGTAGGTGTTGCTATGATGATATAGTCTGCATTTTTATACGCTTCTTGCTTATCAAGTGTGACTGTAAAATTCAGATCATCTCTTTTTAGGTATTCTTCTATCTCTTTGTCTTCTATAGGAGATATTTTTTTACAAAGCATTTCTACTTTTTCAGGGATGATATCTAAAGCTACAACTTCATTATGCTGTGCCAAAAGTAATCCGTTAGATAAACCTACATACCCTGTTCCGGCTATTGCTATCTTATATTTTTCCATTACTTGTTGTTTCCTCTCATCACTTCCAATTCTCTCTGCAACTCTTCATACTCAGCTTTCTTTCTTTGTATGAAGTTCTTAGTAAGGGCTACTTTTTCTTTAAAGCCTTTTTCTGTAAGGAGGTATTTGTACTGGTTTTTATTTTTGTTCTCAAAAAAGTTTTCAGCTTTTATAAGCCCTTTTTCTATGAGAGCTTTTAAGATGTAGTTTACTTTTCCTACACTGCAGCCTAGTTCATCTGCTAATGATTTTTGGCTTTTTAGTGTGTCTATATTTCTAAGAACTGACAGGGTTAATTCTTCGTTTTGCAAATTAGTTTCTCTTTTTAAAATTCAAGTTTTGAATTATAGCATAATATCATTTACGATTGCAGTTTCTTTTTGAGTATAACTTTTCCGCTCTCCACACCTGGCTGATCATAAGTATTTATATACATGAGTTTTCCGACAAGTGACGTAAGCAGTTCATACTCATACATTAAACCGGCTATGGCACTTTCACATACTCCGTCTATGGTGATAACGTCACATGGTATATCATTCAAACTTTGTATAGCTTCTATGGTTGCATCAGCCTGATTTTTAATAAGTGATGAAAATTCTAAGTTATTCAAGTAATCCAGATCTTCCAAACCGTCAAGCGAAATAGACGGGATTCTTAGATCAATATCAAAGTTCTCTACTTTGATGACAGTCACGGTCTTATCACGTCTGCCTTCTATGATGAGTTGCAAAAAGGAGTGTTGATCTATAGGCCCTATGATACCTATAGGAGTTAATCCTTGTCTTGTATTGTTTATATCTACTTTTCCAAGACTTTCTCCCCAGAGTTGGATGTACCATTTGTTAAAACCCTCTAAACGGGATGAATATGAAAATACTACGTTAATGTTAAAGCTGTTTTTGTACTCTACTAAAAATCTAGCTTTTTTCAACAGACGTTCTTTCGTTTCATTTTTCTGTATAAAAAAACTGTCATGCATGTTTTTTGCACCTTTTAAAAGTTCGTCTATATCTATGCCGACGATAGCAAGAGGCAGGAGCCCGACAGCTGAAAAAACAGAAAAGCGTCCTCCTACATTTTTTGGTATCTCAAAAGTTGTCATGTTATTGGCTTGTGCATACGTATTTAATTTAGAGTCATTTTCTGTGATGATCACAGTATTTTCTTTATTACATGTAACCAAGGAATTAACATATTTAAATATTGAGATCGTTTCTACTGTAGTGCCTGATTTTGAGATAACAATAAACAGAGTATCATCTATATCGATCTGTTCAATTTTTGAATTTATATCTATCGGATCAGTAGTCTCAAGAAAAAAAAGTCTTTTGCTTAAGTCCTTGGAGTGTTTTAAAAACTTGTATATTGCGTAAGTACCGAGTGTACTGCCTCCTATTCCTATGACCACTATATTTGATTGTTTCACTGTTTTGGCGTACTCTTTAAAAGCTGTAGTGTCTTGAAAAGGAAGTGTATAGTAACCGATATACTCCTTTTCTTTGACTATTTCATTGAATATATCTTCATCTGAAATGGTAGGGTTAAAGTTATGGCTGTATTTCATTTGTTATCCTTCAATGTATTTTCTTTATATCTTTAATTTATACACTTTCACACCCGGTACAAGTATGACAGGTTCAAATAAGTTTTGATCATAGTTTTCTAAAACCATGAGTTGTATATAGAGTGAATTATATGTTTTTTCATCTATAATTAGAAAAGTATTATAGTTTTGCATATAGATCACACTTATATTGGATGACAAATTTACTGGTTGTACTTCTTTATGCAGTTTCATGCTTTTGTCATAATAGGTTTTAACAAACCTTTTAATCGGTATGGTCTTATCGCCGAGGGTCAGCTGCAAATTTCTTTTATCTAAATATACATTCTGTGCCAGTTGAATTACATTTCCAAGATCCTTGAAGTTTCTACTTGCAAAGAAAAATGGCTGTTTGCCTTTGGCACCACTCATCAGATCTATATTTGAGAAAAGCGTTACTGTGGGGTAGATGTTTATCATTCTGTAAGGCAGATAAAAGTAAATATCTCGTGTTATTTTTGGCAGTTTTACATTTGAAGTAAGAATATGTAAGAAATCATTTGTATTGCTAAAGCCATAATCCTTTGTCATCTCTTCTATATTTGAAAAGATTGTCAAATTCTTGTCTTCTATCTCTTTTTTATGTTTCTTTATAAATTCAAATTTCTTTTCGGTATATTCTACATCAAGTCTTGCCATGTTAGCAGCTTCTTTTTGAGTATGTGTGAGCATAAAACTTACAGGAAAGTTCACACTTCCACCATGTTTTCCGCCGTCTGCCAAAGTCTTTACATCTGCATAATATCGAATAGGGTAACCATAGTCCCACCAGGAAACAATATAATCCTCACGATTTGCTTTTTTCCCTAAAGCATCTAAAACTTTTACTTCATCAGCATTAAAAACCGTTGGTACTTTATAAGCTTGTATATGTTTATAATTTGGATATAAAACACCTAAGGTTAAAAGTGTCATAAATAAAAATTTGATACGATTGCCTTGAGTGCCTTTTGCTCCGATCTGTTCTATAAACTTTTGTGAAACTTCAGTTATAAGAAAAGCGATACCAAATGCCAAGACAGGAACAGCATAAATTGTAAAACGAAGTCCTCCTACATAAGCCAAAAACCCAAGCCCTACAAGAGGCAGAGAAAAGATCATGATTCTTTGTTTGTAAAGAAGATAGAGATAACCTAACAAAGAGAGAATAAAGACAGCAGTATTTCCACTTATACGGTTTGCAAAAGTTTCAAAAGGAATTTGACCCGCTTCGCGAACAGTCTGCATAACAGTAAAAAAATGAAGTTTCAAGCCTTCAGAGCCAGTACTAACTGCATCCTTAAAGACATACGCTTTCAATTTTCCCCAAATCGGATCAAAGCCTCCGGTCACAAAAAAACCAACAATGACAAGTCCTAAAATATAAAAAATATATTTATCTAACTTTTCTTGTTTAAAAGTATAAAAAGCAGCTATGACCAGACCAAAACGAATAAAACCGTCTGTATTCATCATAGCAAGCATCATAATAGCGAGCAATTTATAGTTATAGGAGTTTTTTCTGTCATATACTAAGGCATAAGCTAAAATAAGACCAAAAAAAGAGAATTCCAAAGAGTAGCTTTGCGGGTACCACCATCTGTATACCAGAATATCTAAAGCAGTAAAAAGCAAATATATGTCTTCATTCGTTTTTATCGCCCAGATAATCGACCACAACAGAAACATCGGCAGAACAATATTAAGCATGTCGGTATCGTAATACCCCGCCATAGTACGGTTATAATAACTCCAGGCAATTGATGCCAAAAGTGCAGCGATGAGACCCATTTCCAAATTTTTTAAAGCTCTGGCAATCAAAATAACAGGAATCACGACAAGAGAACTTAAAAATACCGGCATATAAAAAATTACACTTTCAAAAGAAAAAGGCAGAATCTTTGCAAAAAAAGCTGTCAGTTGTGATGCTGCAGACATCACAGGCGAGAGATCGTTCAACTGATGAAACTTATCATAGAACTCTTTTGCATCAGGATTGGTAGTCGTACCAGAAAGTAAATCACGAGCACCTTCTGCCCAAAAATAGCCGTCATTTGTATTTATCATAAACTGGCCGTTAAAATGAAACGGTGCATAATCACCGAATTGATATACCCAAATCAAACGCATTGCAACTGAAAAAGCAAATGCTATGAGTATATAAAAAAATGTTTTTTTATTTTCTGTACTAAGTTCTAACAAGAGTGTCCTTCTTTTAAAGAATTCAATTTACTTTCATAAAATTCAATGTCTGCTATTCTATCATATTTTACGGAACCTTTTAGCAACAAAAGATATTTTTCTTTTAATGTTTCTAATACTAGATATTCATAAGGAGTTTTTAAAAATTTTTCCAACGTTTTTACTCGAAACTTGTCCATGCCCCAATGTTTAAAACTTAGTTGGTCTTCATGTCCGGCATATTTTGTTATAAGTTTTTCATTGATAAAACCTATTTGTTCTATGCAGGCAATTCT
>Ga0316207_10001268_pt1 | contig 32139 bp, 32 predicted proteins | sample 6weekpyrite_MG_FD_204943 | JGI IMG/M metagenome (GOLD analysis project Ga0316207, IMG submission 204943) | Microbial mat bacterial communities from mineral coupon in-situ incubated in ocean water Damariscotta River, Maine, United States -... | ecosystem: Environmental > Aquatic > Marine >...
AGGATAGAAAGGTACAGCAAATTCAGGCCATTTCCACTCATCAGAAGCAAACCACTCACAGAAGAAGTCAAGCTTCTTATCCATAGTAGCAAAACCTTCCATTTTCTTACCATCAACTTCGACACCAATTGGTTTCTTACCATTTGGATATTTCCAAGCATCACCATGAGCTTCAGCCGTGATAACACCTGTTGTTTTATCTGTTTCAACATGGTGCTTGTTATATTTATGCCCATGAGCGATAAGGTTTTTACCATCATCTTTAAGTTCACGCTCTTGTGGTGAGTAAATATGATTCTCTTCTAACCATGCCCCGTGATCTCTCATATACTCATATACTGGATATTCAGCATCTTTGTATTTTGGATCAGATGTAGCTGTTTTCTTAAGGTTTGGTAAGTTGTCACCAAAGGCAGCATCATACCACTCAGAAATTGTAACTGGTTTACCTGGGTGACGTTTTGACTCCCACATTTTCTTAATGTTAAGTGAACCATCTGGGTCAATGTAGTTAACACACATATCAAACCAAAACTCATTCTCTTCCCATACTTCACCAAGACCCGCTTTAATGTGAGCTTCAAGTGTAGCACGGTTAGGGTTGTTTGGCTTCCAACCTGCTTTTTCAAGAGCAACACGCATAACTGGTTGACGGAATGAAGTCCATCTTGCCGGCATAGTTGCTTCAGAGTGTTGATCGTGACGCTCACCAGCAAGACCCACTGGAAGAACATAATCAACATACCAGTTCGTTTCAGACCAAGTAGGAGAAAGATTGAACGTAAGTTCCATTTTTTCTTCATTCTTAAGTACTTCTAACCAACGGAAACCATCTGGGTTAATCCAAACAGGGTTATACATACGTGGAATCCAAACTGAAAGTTTAGTAGGAACATTTAATCCTTTTTTAATCCACTTTTGTTGCCACTCAGTATCACTAAGTAGGTGAGGTAAAAGATATGACATCTCATACGTCGATAGAGGCCATTCAGGTGGCCAAGTAAGTTCATTCCACACATCAACTTTAGGAACAGATTTACCACGTGAACCTTGACCCACTGTAGCAGAACCACCCTTACCAGCAACAGAAATAACGTGCCAGTGGTGGAAGAATGTACCACCCTTAGGACCGATAGCACCACGAAGACCTAGTGCCATGAAACCTGTTCTACCTGAAGTCCAACCACCACGGTTACCCGCAGCAGCAGCACGCCAGAAGTAAGAAGAGATAGAGGTATCAGCCCAGATAAACATATCATATAGTTTTTCTAGTTTGTATGCTGGTACATGTGACTCTTTTACTGCATAATCAAGTGTATATGGAGCGTATAGCTCTTTTAATACATTTAAGAAAGTTTTGAAATCTTTCTTCTTAGGTACTGCAGAGATATAGTTTTTCTCAACCATAAATTCAAGGTATTTAGTGTTATCCATAAATACTTCCCAGTTGTACCATTTACGTACAAACTCTTCATTAACCTTGTCTTCTTGTAAGATACGGTTAACTAAGTATAAATAGATAGTTGCTTCTGTTCCTGGCCATGCTGCAATCCAAAGGTCAGCCATACCAGCTGAGTTAGACATACGTGGATCCATAACAACAAGTTTTGCACCTTTTTTACGTGCATCAGCAATGTGACCTGCTGCTTGTTGAAAGTAGTGACCTGCATCAGCTGCGTGAGACGAGTTAAGGAAAACAAGCTTAGCATTTGCCCAATCCGGTGAAGAACGGTCATCATTTGACCATTGGATTGTTGGTGTACGTCCACCTGAAGAACAGATGTTTGTGTGTGAGTTAAATGCATCTGTACCAAGAGTCTGCCATACTTTACCAGTAAAACCATTCTCATTTGGACGTCCAACGTGGAACATTACAGATTTTTTAGATAGCTCATCACCTTTGCGAAGTGTATCTCCCATCTTCTTACCGATGGCAGTCATTGCGTCATCCCATGTTACACGGATCCACTTACCTTCACCACGTTTAGAACCTGGAGCTCTTTTAATTGGGAATGCAAGACGATCTGGATCGTACATTTGAGATTGTGTAGCGTAACCTTTTGCACAGTTACGACCACGAGAACCTGGGTGTAATGGGTTACCCATATACTTCTTAACAGTGAAAGTCTTCTTATCAATCCACGCTGTTAGACCACAAGATGCTTCACAGTTTGAACATGCAGTTGGAACGATAGCAAAGTCATTAACTTCGATACCATCTGGGTTAGACTCAGATCTAACACCTTTACGGCCAAGACCACCGCGTTTCCAGTCGTCTCCGTCTAGTTCTTTAAAATCATCCCACTGATCTAGTGGTGGATAAAATGCTAATGAATCAGGTGTGTTTGTAAACTTAGACTCGTTAAGAGACTCAGCTAAAACATCAGTGCTAATTACATTCTTAGCGATAGCAGCGCCTGCAACAGTAAATGCAGCGCCCTTCAGAAATGTTCTTCTATTTTCTAAAAACATTCAATGGCCTCCTTAGCTCATACTTAATAATTGTGGAATAACTAGCCATACCCATTTAACTACCCATAGACCTGCGATTGCAGATACAGAAGCTAAGGTTAATAAACCAGTTGATTTGTTCTGAACACTTAGTGTTACTAGAACCATTGGAACGATGAAAGCAAATACTTGCCCTATCCAGAACCAAGTTGTCATTGGACCATGACCTTTAATGAACTCTAAAGTTGCACCTACTTCTTCTGCTTTCATTGGACCGAAAACTAATTCACTCATGTACAGTAAGAAAGCTAAGAATGCAGAAGCACCAAGAATAATTGCTAAATCACGTTTAGCTTCATATGGTAGTTTTGCACCCATTAAAAGTGTTGTAGCTGAACCTGCAAGTGTTGCTGCAAGAAGCATTTGTGCTGCTTCTGTTGGCATTTGCCATAGTTCACGTGCTGTTGATTGCGCCATAAGTGCTGCTGTATAAAGTGTTACAGGAACCGCTAAAACAGCTGTCCATGTAAGTACCTTATCAAAAGCCTCATTATCTTTCTTGATGTATGAAAGATACGCAAGTAAAAAGATCATACCAACAAAAGCCGTTGCTAGGAATGACCCTATTGTAATAGCTGATGTCCAGTGTGGGTGGAAAAAGATATGCCAGAATCTAAAAATCTGGTGTAAATCAATAACCGTAAAGAAAAGAAAAATATGAATTGTTACAATTGACATAACTGTCAATGGAAAACGTAAATATCCTGCTTCAGTTGGGTACTTCTTAAGAAGATAAAAAAGCATAAAGATAACACCTGTACCGATGCTCTTTGCCCACATATTCATAACGATAATCCAACCCCATACGATACCAGGAAGTCCTACGTCTAATGTAACGATTGCGTGTTGTGCTGCGATTGCTTCATGCATTAGTGGTGTCCTCCTACAGGCATTTTAGTTGTTAATTTACCAAACAGGTCATGACCTTCAACTCTTGTCGATGCAAGAGGGTTAAGTGTAACATTACCGCCACCTACGTAGTAGTGGTGAGGGTCTGTACCCTTCTCAGGTTTACGTACTTGAACATCTCCATTGTTTTCCATGATGTAACGGCTAATGTTAGACGCTGGATCATCAAGGTCACCAAAGATGTTTGCTTCAACTGGACAAGCAACAACACAGGCTGGCATAAGGCTAGAAGCGATACGGTGAGCACAGTATGTACATTTGTCTGCAGTTTGTGTTTCAGGATCGATGTAAATCGCTCCATAAGGACAAGCCATAACACAACCTGCACACCCAATACAGCGCTCTTTATCGATATTAACGATACCGTTCTCGATATAGTGAAGTGCAGATACTGGACAGATACGCTCACAAGGTGCGTTTGAACAGTGGTTACAACGTAATGGAGTAAATGTTCTTTTTGTTTCTGGGAAAACACCAACATCTACATACTTAACACGAAGTCTCCACGTACTAAGTGGTACCTCATTCTCTACCTTACATGCAATTTCGCAGCCTTTACAACCCATACAAAGGTGTAAGTCTACTAAGAAACCTAAATGCATTCATTCTCCTCCTACTTAAGATTATGAACTTTTGATTAGCTATACTAATAATTAATAAAAGTTACTCTTATTTCATACGAAAAAGAGAACTTTCCTAGGGGGATGATAGCTTAATTAGTCTTATCTGAAAATAAATAACTTAAAAGAAATTTTATAATTTTTAACTTATGTGTAAAATAAGAATTACGCTGTTTTAGTTGTTCAACTAAGAATTATGATTTTTTTGTGAGTAAAAAGTTTTTACGCATCTTATGTGGTTTTTTACTGTTATTTATTGAGAGGAAGTGAAAAGATGTTTATACTAATGTAGTGTCCAGAGAGTTTTCACTCTCCTAAGACTCTTCGTCTATGAAATCACTGGGATCTTGTAAACAATCTAGGCCATCAGAATGATCTTGTACATTGGCACCATGTTTATACACCACATCTCCACCCAAAAGTCCTTGGTATGCGAGGGCTGAAGTGAGCGTAAGTAAAGAGATAAAGACAATCGTTTCTAAGATTACATTTCGTGACTTGCAGGCAACATATTTAATGATAGCAATCACAATCGTTCCTATCATAATATAGAGCCCAAGTGCCTTATGTGATTTTAGTGTCTCTTGACCTAGATCAGATAGCAGAGGATATACATCTGCGCCCTCTTTACCTCCTGTGTACCAAGCCCCAACCATAACTAAGGCGGCTAAGAGCAAAATTCTGGCTGACCACTGGGAGTGAGCATAGGTATTACTCACAGAAAATGCCAACTGAAAAACCAAGGCAACAAAAGGTAAGACGATTGCGAAATGAACTAAGGGGGGATGTAAAAGTGTTGTTTCCATGCTTCTCTCTCTTTAAGGGATTCACTCCCTTAAATAAGGAAGTGATTATTTCAAACGTACACGAACCGATTGTACACATTTTGTAAACGACAAGGAATACATCCCTTGTCTACGCTTACACTGGGTACTGTTCAGCACAGGGCTCATATACATTTAAAACCTTATTTTAAACGTACACGAACCGATTGTTCGTGAGCGGTTAAGCTTTCGGTATGAGCTATCATAGCACAAGCTTCGCCGATTTCATTAATAGCATCGGCAGAAAAAGAGATTATTGAAGATTTTTTCATAAAATTCTCCACACCAAGCGGAGAATAGAACTTCGCTGTTCCTCCTGTTGGCAGAGTATGGTTTGGTCCTGCTACATAATCACCAATGGCTTCTGGGGTATTTGGACCTAAGAAGATAGCCCCCGCATGCTTAATTTTTGGAAGCAGATCAAAAGGATTAACAGTAACTACTTCTAAGTGTTCTGGTGCAATCTCATTCATGAGTTTAAGGGCTTCATCCATATCTTGAGTAACAATAATGGCGCCTCTATCTTCTATTGATTTTCTTGCAATCTCTTCACGTGGCAATTTTTTAAGCCAGGCTTCTACCTCAACCACTGTCTCATCCGCAATACGCTGTGAAGGCGTAATTAAGATAGAAGAAGCCATCTCATCATGTTCTGCTTGTGATAAAAGGTCAATTGCTAAATGATTAGGGTTGGCACTCTCATCGGCTAATACACCAATCTCAGAAGGTCCCGCGATCATATCAATATTCACTTCACCAAAAACAAGCTTTTTAGCCGTTGCTACAAAGATATTACCCGGTCCTGTAATCACATCCACCTTAGGAATAGTCTCTGTCCCATAGGCCATAGCAGCAATAGCAGAGGCTCCACCCACTTTAAAGACATTACTTACACCACAAAGGTGACACGCTGCAAGCAGAAGGTGATTTGGCTCATTATCAGGCGTTGGGGTACACACTACAATCTCTTCAACACCGGCAACTTGTGCAGGAATAACATTCATTAAAAGTGAAGAGGGATAAGCAGCTTTTCCACCTGGAATATAAAGTCCTGCCTTATCTACTGCCGTTACCTTTTGACCTAAGATAGTTCCATTAGCTTCTGTGTCAAACCACGATTTTGGCAATTGCTTCTCATGATACGCTTTGATACGATCATAGGCTAAGTGTAAAGAAGCTTTTAACTTCTCATCAAGAGCGTCATAGGCCTCTTTCATGCTCTGAGTATCAATTTTAAGAGCATCATCGGATGCTGGTGTCCAGTTATCAAACTTAGCAATATGACGTTTTAAGGCACCATTTTTTTCTGCTCTGATCTCAGAAATAATGCCATTAACGATGGTAGAAACATGTTCCATATCCATCTTACCACGTCCTAGTAATTCTGTAAATGCTGCGTCAAATGAAGCGTCAGCTGTAGAAAGGATTGTCATAATTTTTATGCCTTCACTATAAATATAGACGTGATTATAGCTAAAACTAGCTAAGGCGGTTTTTACCCTGTAAAAAAGTTTCTGTAAAACTAGCTGAGGCGGTTTCAACACAGTTGAAAAGTTTTAATGTGAGATAAGAGGAAAAAGAAGCTGAGTGCTTCTTTCTAATAAGACTACCAGCGAGAGATTAGTGCAATGTTAACTCTGGCCGCGCGAGGGTAGGTGTCTCCATCCACCTCATTCTCTTCTGATGACATTTGAGCTGAGATATCAAGTTGAAGGGCTTCAGGTCCAATCGCCAGGCCTGCAGTATAAATCAGTCCCTCATAAGAACTCGCTTGATTTTCCATAAGTCCCGCTCTAAGAGAAGCCCAGGTAACAGGATGCCAGTTTACACCGCCTCCAAGGTATTGCGTCTGATAGGTATCTATACTCGAAGCGAGCAGAGTGTCATTTTTAGTGATATCATAATCAAAAGCAACTTCTAAACTCTCAAATATATTATAGGCCACCCCCATACGGATCATAGGATCAATATCTATACTGCCTCCTATTTGTCTATCAAAACTTGGCGTATTAAGATTTTTACCCACTAAACCAACACGAAGACCTTCAGCAAATGTAGGCTCATATAAAAGCCCTACATCAATACCAATATCAGAGCTTTTCTTTTCCGAATCTTTTAAAATATCTTCAATATTTCCTGAATCCGTATCCACATTAACGTCACCTGCATAAGAAGTTCCTTGCATAAACTTCAACGATCCTCCCACGCTTAGGCTCCCTACACCTGTATCAAAGGCATGTCCATACGAAAGTGGTACCTCAATTAGCGTAAGCGTGTCTACACGTAAATAAGTGAGATTATTATTTACTGCATACTCTAAAGAGGTATTTTCATACTCACCTTGCGTAATTGTTATATTCGATAAATCCTCAATGTCCACATAAAGACCTGAATTGGCTGTATCATCAAAAATCAGCTTGTTATGTGCAGGGTCAGCAATAGCAATTCCTGCTGTTTCAACCGAGCCAAAAACACCTACAGAAAAAGAACCAACTTGGGCACTCACATAAGCATCAGGTGTTGCTAACACCCCCTCTCCATTCATCCCAATCACAATATCTCTACTCTTAGATAAGGTTGCTACATCAGCTAAAGTCAGATCAGCCACATTATTGTTTGCCTTATCGATCAATGCTGAAAATCCAGCATCATTAAGTTTATTAACACTCTCTAATGCTCCATTATCTACTACACCAACACCAACACCAACGGCGATTTCAACATCCCTATCAGGTTTAGCCAACAAGGCAGGGTTATAATATGACGCCATTGCATTTTTAGAACTCGCTACTCCTGCTCCCCCCATAGAAGCCGCCTTATAACCAATGGCTTCAAAAGATTGTGCCTGGGCCCCTAAACTCAGTAGTGTCATCACACTTAATGATAATATAATCTTATTTTTCATTCCTATCTCCCAGTTATGATGTTAAATCATACATAAGATTTTATTCTCTCATCCTTAAATGAATTAAGTAAAAATATTATGAAAGTAATTCTTGTCACAGAAAATACACATCATAATGGTTATAATACCCACAAGGATAAATAATGAAAAAACTTTTTTTACTTTTTGTGTTGCCATTTTCAATCTTCGCTGCTGAGATTTCTGTTCAGGTTTTAGGCTCTGGTGGTCCAGAAGGAGGAGAGAGGGCTTCTGCTTCTTACCTTGTTAAAAAAGATGGACAGGCCCTTGTCTTGATCGACTTTGGTGGCGGTGCTTTTTTACGGTTTGGACAAGCTAAGGCAAAGATAGAAGATTTAAAAGTGGTCTTACTCACTCACTTACATATAGACCATGTGGTTGAATTACCTGCGCTTATGAAAGCCGGATATTTTTCGGACAGAGGCTGTAGACTCAATATGGTAGGCCCACAAGGTAATCAGTACTTCCCAGGTTTCAAAGAGTACATTCAACTACAATTTGGACCTAAAGGGGCTTACCGCTACATGTCTGATATCTTAACCTCCGAAAGTGACTCTTTTTCACTGAAAATCTTTGAAATCACTAAAGACAGAAACTTTGACTTCTTAGGACTTCATATCAAAGCCGTTCAAGTCAACCATGGTATCGTTCCTGCAGTTGCCTATAGAGTAGAAATAGATGACAAAGTCATTGTCTTCTCAGGTGACACCTCTGCAAAGTCTGAAGCCCTGAGTCAACTCAGTAAAAATGCGGATATCTTAGTCGCGCATCACGCCATTCCTGAGCATGGGTATGAAGGTGCTAGAAGATTACACATGAGGCCTTCACGAACGGCTGAAATCGCCAAGGAAGCCAAGGTCAAAACCCTTCTGCTCTCACACCGAATGAATCGTACCTTAGGTCGTGAAAAAGAGCATGAAGCCCTTATGTCTAAGATTTATAAAGGCAAGATTATCTGGGCTGAAGACCTTATGGAAATCAAGCTTCCTTAGGCTCAAAAACAGCCATAGGATCTAAGTCTTTATGTTTAAGATAAATCTTTACTGCCTTTAAAAGATTAAACATAAGCAACCCACCTGAGAGCACAAAGGCAAACCCCGCAAATCTAAGTGTGGACGAGTAGTACGAAGCTTCTATCAGTAAAATAAGTGAGAGTAGATGAAAGCCAAACTGCACTTTAGCAAGTTTTGCATTTATCATCTCGCGCATTGTGGGTATCTCAAAATGTCCCTTTGCATTGAGATGAAACCAGACCAAAAAAGGCACTATTTTATAAAGCATTCCTGTTAAGATAGACAAGATGAAACCACCTCCTATAAACACGGCTATATAAATATCCAGATTTAAACTAATAAAAGCATTGACACTCGATACAATCATCCCTACAAAAAGATTGCCCCCCGCAAAGCGCCAATAGCACACCGTTACATCGGAGATAGGACGGCGTCTTTGGTTAAGTTTTTTAATCACGGTCACAGAGAAGGCCAAAAAGAAGGTTGCGATAATAAGAAGTCCTATCCATGCTAACTTAGCTGAGAACATCGACAAAAATGTCCATACAACAATGCCTAAAACAATCAAAGGCACTACCCATTTTTTACAAAACTTTTTAAAACCCGGAGCCACATAAAACATAGGTATGATTTTAAAGGCCACCCCAATAATCAAAATACCCGCAAAACCAAAGATGCCCCATACCATATGAAGGGACATGATACTTTCATGAACCTCACTGTACGCACTTGCATAATCGTTTAAGAGCCATATACCCAAGAAGGAAGTGATTAAACCTGCTATGATAGCCACCGTTATCGCTTTGACAGTTGAAGAGAATTTTTGCGTATGTTTTAAGCTATACAAGGCACTTCCTAGTACCAGTACAAATGAAAGGCCTAAGCATATCGAAGCAATAAGTGCTAGAAATGGTGTCACCTGTGTTAAGAACCCATAGATAAAAATAGATGTTCCCACCAGTAAAAGTAGATGAGACCAACGTGCTATCAAAAGTGCCTTAGGAATGCTAACTCCTGCTAAAACGGGTAACATCTGCCCAATGGCACCAAACATGACCATGCTAAAAACACCTAATGTAAAGAGATGAACAAGTGCAATTACGGAAGAATCCGTTCGTATCAGAACCATCTCCTTAAAAATCAGTAATACCCCTGCAAAAATGATGAACAAAGGCACACTCAAAAAAAACCTGCTGGTTGCTTCAAAAGGAGGGGCCTGATCTAAGGAGAGTCCTGCACCAATCATCTTGTATCCTTTTACACTAATGTATCAATCATCGCAATAGAGGCTGAATCATCTTTTTGACAGATATACAGATGTACCTCATCTTCTTCTTTTATCTTATAATGATACGCCTCTAAGCGTGGCATTAACATCTCTGGTCTCATACGATGCCAAAAATGAATGATAACACCCTTTTTCAAATGCACCAAAGCCGATAAGGCTTCTTGTATTGGTTCAGGAGCACTCAATTCTCGTACATCTAATTCAATGATCTCACTCATAAGGCTTGCATCTGCTTTACAATAGCCTCACCATCAGCGCCTAAATGCTGTTCTGCCATCGTATAGAGCATCTGCTCCTCTTTCATGTTGTGCTGTTGGGTTAACATCATCAGGGTTTCACTCAGTCCAAAAAAACGTTCATCATCCTTTGCCCCAATAGCTTCTACCATCTGCCTCATCACACCACGCATCTGCTCATGTTCACGACGCATCACCTCAGTAGGTCCTTGTTTCATACCCGTCTTATTCTCAAAAGCAGGAAAAAGCACCTTCTCCTCTTTGTCAAAATGCTCTATCATCCCCGTATGAAAACTTTCAAGTTTAGCAATAGCATCTTCACTCTGCGAAGCCACTGCCTCTTCCATCTGTGCGAAAATATCATCGCACTCTCTATGTTCATTCGTTAAAAATTCTTTTATACCTGCCATCTGTTTTCCTTGATTGTAATGTCTAATCATATACCTTTAAGAAATGACAATCATTGACAAGTATCAAGTAAGAGTAAAAGAGAACCTAGCCTTTAAAGGGTATGGTGAAAATAAAAAAATTAAGCACTAAAACGTCCATCATGCAAAACATGCAAACGTTTTTCGAGTTTATCAATGAAGTCAACTAAAGTTTTTGAAACCTCACGCAACTCTTCATAAAAGGCCTCAGCTTCTTGCTGTTCTTCTTCACTCACACGCTTTTTACTTCCAAAAAGTTTAGAAAGAAAGGAGATATTACTCTCATCAAAATAGATCTTAAAGATTTTCATATAAACATCATGCAATTTAAAATGCTCTTCTTCAATCCGCTTTAAATAATCCATCCCTGGTATAGATTTTAAGGATTGTGCATCTGAATAAAACCATTCTCCAAACTTACACGCCGTACAGTCAACAGGAATCTGCTCTTTTTGTACAGGAAGCCCTTCAATTAAGGCCTTTGCCCTACTCACCCATGAAATATGTGCTTTTTTTGCTTGATGTAGATGTTCTAATGTAATGGCCTTATTCATAATAACTCCTTATTTACAGACAGTCTACCTTCTTCACATCATCTTTTTATCACAAGTCATAATAAATTATTATATTATTGACAGTAAAAGGCACCCTTCATTGGCTCTGTTAACACCCCGTTTGAGCACTTAAACTTTATAGCAATAGAATGTGAGTTATAAGTATTTTCTAAGGCTTGTGCCTTTGTCACTACAAAATGAAGATGTGGACCTGAGGTTCGCCCTGTATTTCCTGAAAGTGCTAAAAATTCACCCTCTTTAACGCTATCGCCTAGTTTAGGCTTAACTGAGTTTTGTTTCAGGTGAAAATAACGGGCCAAGGTCTTGTCTTTGTGTTCTATAATCACGTAATTTGCATACTGACGCATCTTTAGGCTCAGACCGTGTTTATTATGTATTTGAACAACCTCAACGACCTTTCCTTCTCTCGCTGCATACACAGGAGTCCCAATATCCATCGCAAAATCAACCGCATACTTAGCATTTCCCTTATGCGAAGTCTTTCCATTAAAGCCTTGTGAAACTTTTTGTCGTTTATGAAAAGGAAGGGCATAGATAAAATCCTTGTCTTCTTGTGCATCTACTGAGCCTTTGACCCATGAGACATGCGATTCAAAATGCCCTACACGCTTTTTCTTATCTGTATTCACAAGCCTTAAGAGTTTACGTTTTTGTTTCCCTTCTAAGACCACTTTAGCAGGAAGCTTTGTCTCATACTCATAGCCTTGTAACTTGCTTATAAACAGCGTTGCACTCACATGCATATGAAAAAGATTTTCAATATAAAAGTCAATATCTCCATCCTTCTCTTGAGCATACACAATCACCCCACCCTTTTTCTTAGCCACTAGAAGTTGACGTAGTTTAAGGGCTTCTGCCTTTTTTAAGACCTCTTGATACGCCTTATATTCATCTTGTATCTTCTGCATAAAAGCATACGATTTATCATCTAATTCCTTCTCTTCTTTCAATGCCCTAATCACACTGTTTTTTTGAAGTTGTTTAACCTCTATAGAGTAGCTTAACACTAGCTTTTTTAATTTAGCATTTTCATCTAGCAGTGATTGACCTTTCTCAATCAAAAAAACAAGATAATTACTTTGTTTGTGCTCAACCGCATCGGCTAGTTCTTGATAATAATGCTTTTTCAAAGCCTTCCTAGGTTTTTCAAGAGAGCGAAGCGACTTTAAATAAGCAGACTGAAGTTCTGCTTCTTGCTCACCCTCTTCACTACGTATCTCTTTATCTAATGCTCTACCTATCTTAAAAGCCTCTTGCACTTGAACACTGTAAGCCTTTACTTCGTAGGTATAAGCTGAAAACTTTTCATGCTCAAGTAGGGCGTGATATATGGGAAGTTCTTGTTCTATGGTCGTACCTAAATGAGAGAAAGCCTGAGGAGATTGTGCGTACACAATAAGGCTAAAAAAACTAAGGAAGAGGAACTTCATACTGCTTTGAATATCCATCTACACTATCATTAGCCCGTATATATACGGTTTTAAGAGGCGGTAACTTCACACGCAAAGAGCGGGTAAATGGCTGTTCATACTCATGTGGATGTACTAAAACGCGTGTCGCTAAGATTTCTTCTTTTTCATTTAAAACCTCATAGCGATTCACATAATGTTCCCAACCACTGTCCTCATGTAAAATACGTACAAAGAAGGTATAAATATCTCCCTTCTTTTCAACACGTACCTCTTCTAAAATTGCTTCATTGGCTCCAAGACTTGATAAGAGTAAGAACATCATTAATATCAATTGTTTCATCTACAACTCACTTTTTTGCAATCCTAGTTAAAATCTGTGGACTATTTGTTTAAGACAGAACCCGTTTTATAAGGAACCTTCCCTGATGGCACTAACTTTGAAGCCTCTTCTAAATGAGTCTCTTGATCATCAAAAAAGATATGCGCCTTATAGGCTTTAAGAATCTGATCTTTAGAAATACCCCCTAAGAAAAAAGCTTCATCAATGTGTACGTTCCATGTTCTCAAAGTCTGAACCACACGTTCATGTGCAGGTGAATTACGAGCTGTCACAATGGCAAGGCGAATGGGTGAGTTCTCTTCAAACTGCTCTTGTAAAAATGACAGAGTCTTAAGCAACTTAGCAAAAGGACCCTCAGGCAGAGGCTTATTAACATTATCTTTCTCATGGGCTAAAAAGGCATCTAAACCTTGAGTTTTATAAATATGTTCTGACTGTTCTGAGAAGATTACTGCATCGGCGTCAAAGGCGATACGAATCTGTTTAGAGATATCAATCTCTTTAGGTGGTGCATATAAAATCGCCGCCGCACACCCACTGTCAATGGCCAGCTGTACATCCTCTTCCGACTTTGAGAGAAAGAGGTCCACACTAAAGGCATTAAGATAATCAGAAAGGTTTTCACCTCCAGAAAATGCAGCCCGTGTAATATCCAAACCATAATGTTCTATCGACTTAAACACCCTAAGCCCTGTATCAGGAGAGTTACGTGACATAACAATCACCTCAACCAGTTTTCTACCACTAAGTTCATTTAACTTTAAAAGGGCCTCCACAAGGTGAAAGGCGGTTCCTTGAGAAAGCACCTTATCCTCATTCTCTCGTTGATGTTTTTTGTAGGCACTGACACCATTATCATTAAAGATATCATTCTCTTCTTCTAAGTCAAAAAGTGCGCGTGAGGAGATTCCAATGACTAAACATTGGCTTAAATCTAATGACATCGTATTTCCTAAATACCTATAAAAAGAGACTTATTTGTTCTTTTCATAAAGTATATGTTTTTTTATATTGAACATAATATCTAATTTGCTATAATTCCCGCATTATATCAAATAGGATTATTAATGAAAGTACTAGATGCTGTTAAACCGGGTGTTTTACATGGAGAAGATGTTCAAAAAGTGTTTGCAATTGCTAAAGCAGAGGGTTTTGCCCTACCTGCTGTTAATGTTGTAGGAACAGACTCTATCAATGCTATTTTAGAAGCAGCTGCCAAGGTAAATTCACCTGTCATCATCCAGTTCTCAAATGGAGGAGCTTCATACTACGCAGGTAAGGGTTTAAGCAATGAGAATGAAAAAGCTGCCATTGCCGGTGCTATCTCAGGTGCTAAACATGTTCATGCTATGGCAGAAGCCTATGGGGTACCTGTTATTCTTCACACTGACCATGCCGCTAGAAAACTGCTTCCATGGATTGATGCTCTGCTTGACGCGGGTGAAGAATTTTACGCAAAAGAGGGTAAACCACTCTACTCATCTCACATGCTAGATCTTTCAGAAGAGCCTTTAGAAGAGAATATCGGTACCTGTGTTGAGTACTTCAAGCGTATGGACAAAATTGGTATGACCATTGAGATTGAACTGGGCGTAACAGGGGGCGAAGAAGATGGTGTCGATAACACCAACATTGACAATTCACTTCTATACACTCAACCTGAAGAGGTAGCCTACGCTTATGAAGAACTCTCAAAAGTTTCTAAAGCCTTTACCATTGCCGCTTCGTTTGGAAATGTGCATGGAGTATACAAGCCAGGAAATGTCTGCCTAACACCTAAAATCCTTGATAACTCACAAAAATATATCCAAGAAAAATACAACACAGATGCTAAGCCCGTTGACTTTGTATTCCACGGTGGATCAGGCTCAAGCAAAGAAGAGATTTCTGAAGCCCTTAGCTACGGTGTAATTAAAATGAACATTGACACCGACACCCAATGGGCAACATGGGAAGGAACCAAAGCCTTTTATGAAAAGAACAAAGACTACATGCAAGGTCAAATCGGAAACCCAGAAGGTGATGATAAACCAAATAAAAAATATTATGATCCACGTAAATGGCTACGCGCAGGACAAGAGACACTTGTAAAACGTGTCATCGTTGCATTTGAAGATTTAAATGCAATGGATAGAAACTAAAATATCCTCATCAATAGGCCCACAGCATGTGAGCCTATTAAACTTTCAGCCAAAACATATTTTACCCAAAAAAACCATACAAAATTTATGATGTGATACCCCTATATTTAAGTCCGTATTGCATATAATGTTTAGATATTAAATTGTTAGGTGGCTCTAGATGAATAGAATCTTTTTTTTAATTATCGTATTATCAATTGGGCTTACATCTGGATACTATTTTATAGTATTTGCAGGTCAGATATCAGCTTGGGCTATTGACATACTTATTTTTTCTGGCAATATCTTAAAAAAATACGAAATGCTATGGATGCTCGGTTTTGTTATGAAAATTCAAAATCTTATGACCTTAATTTTAGCCGCAGTGCCTATTTTTTTTATATCTGGATTATTTTTAATATATTTTATAAAAAACAACATTCTAAGTCTAAAAAATATTAAGATAATAAGTTCAATCGGACTTATGATACTCCCTCTTTGGACTAATGCCATTCCTTTTTTATGTAATGGTTGGTATATTAATTTACTTATGACAATAGGAGTACCCTTATTCATGAATTTATTCTATATAAACAAAATATCTAGTATTATTAACGCACCTAACAAAAACGTGAAACGCGATCTGTGACCGCGAGCGGAACACAGATCGTTCACGACAAATGTTAACCACGTTTCATCCTTAAATATAACGCTCAATCCCCTTTAACAACTCCCTGCTTTTAGCCTCATCTGCAATCATACCAACACGCACACCTAAGGTAGCATAGCCCTCTTTATTGTAAAAGATATGCACATTCACTTCTGTATCATCATACAACTTAGCCTCGATGTCGGCATCGGTTTTACTATTTTTAACAGAGACGATTTCAATCTCATCGACTTTGAAGCTATACAAGGTAGCATCATAAAGACGACGTATAGAAGTATCATACGAAGATTGGACTTCTCCTGTTACATAATAAGTTCCGCCAATGGCTGCAACGGCACCTGCGCCAACTACCGTACAGCCACTTAAGAGAAAAAGAAAGGTAAAAATAGAGAAGATAAATTTCATGAACTGTGCTCCTTCACTATCTCTTCTAAGGCTGCATAAACACGTTCTACTGAGGCAATTTCCACAGACTCTCTTGAAGAGTGGGGGTTATAGATATTTGGGCCAATGGAGGCGATTTGAAGATGAGGGGCATACTGCTTTAAGATAGCACACTCTAGACCTGCGTGAATGGCCATAAAGTCAGCCTTTTCAAAATGCTTTTTACAGATGGCTTGCACCTTATGGGCGAAGTCACTCGCCTCAGGTTTCCATGCAGGATAAGTTCCTTCTGACTTGGCATCAAAATCAAAGGCTTTAAAGAAACAGACTGTCTCATCGACCAAATTTAAAAGTGACTCTGAGTCCATAGAACGTGCACTTAAACTTACTTTTATCTCTTTTTCATCCATGCTTACTAGTGCAAGGTTAATACTGTTTTGTACTATGCCTAACTCGCTATTAAGTGATCTTACCCCATGGGCAAAGGCATGAATCATCTCTATGATCTTATGCCCCTGTTCTATCATCTGTTTTTGAGAGTGTTCTAATCTATTGACATGAATATTCTCTAGGCTATTATCTAAGATAACCCCTACTGGTACTGAGATCACCGCTCTAGCACGTTTAGGAATGGAGTTTCTTCGCTCTCCGCCTTCAAGTGAGATAAGATAGTGGGGGATATGCACTAAAAATGCCGCCAATTTTTTAAGTGCCGAGGGAATATCTTGATGGATATCCACCCCCGAGTGCCCTCCAGGAAGATTGTCTACAATTATCTCATACGACTCTACTTCTTCACTAATCTCACCTCGGCTCAAACGTTTGCTTGCAATCACATCCGAACCACCGGCACATCCAATATAAACATACCCCTCTTCTTCTGTATCTAGGTTGAGCATCAGCTCTTCTTTGATAGGCAGCTCTAGTCCTTGTGCACCAAGTAAGCCTACCTCTTCATTGGCTGTAAACAGAGATGAAACAGGGGCCTTCTCTTGCATCAGCTTTAACATCATCGCCATACCGATACCATTGTCTGCACCTAAAGAGCTCTCTTTGGCCTTAAGATGACCCTCTTCTTCATATAACTCAAGCTTAGGGGCCTTACCAATACAGACCATATCATAATGGGCTTGTAAAATAAGCTTTGCCTTAGGATGGGCACACAAAATATTGCCCACCGCATCCACACTCACCTCATATCCATTTGCTTGCGCCTCTTGCATAATATAGGTTTTAAGGTTTTCTGCCTCATGCGAACAGTGGGGGATGGCACAGATCTGTTTAAATATCTCCAATACGGACATAGGCAGCCTTTTGGTATTATTTTTGCTTGTTTTTAAACAAAGGATTTATTATGTACAAGAATATCATATTTTTGATTATGACACTCCTAGTTTTTAGTGGTTGTCTTAATAAACGTGGTATCTCAAGTACCTATTATAATGATTGCCGAGAGTATTATGACGTACGAGGGTATTATCATAAGAAATGCGATGAGAACTTAGTGGAGTTTTCAGAGGTAAAAGAGAGCACTGTTCAAGCCTATGAATCAGCGAAGGCCGCTATTACCAATACTAAAGATAAAGAACCTGAACATAAGGTGGTTTGGTAAGCCTACTTTCTCGCCACAAAGGTCTCGAAGTTCACCCATTTAAAGATGCTTTCACAATGTGAGAACCCAGCATCTTTTAACATCTGTATATTTTCTTCTTCCGTATAAGGAATCAAAACATTTTCCAAAGCTTCACGCTTTTGTACTATCTCATACTCACTATATCCTTGTGCTTTTTTATAGTCATAATAAGTATCTATCATCTGTTTATTTAGACTCACATCCTTAGAGATTACCTTTTCAGAAAAGATAAACAGTCCCCCCGGTTTTAAACTATCATAAATCTTTTTCACAAAATCCGCTCGCACAGGTGGACGCACAAATTGCAAGGTATAGTTCGAGCAGATAACCGCCGCTTCTTCATACTCATAAGCCAAGATATCACCACACTCAAGCTCTATCTTAGAGTTAAAGGCGTGTAACTTCTTCGTGGCTTGCTCTAACATCGCTTCGGAGTTATCAATGCCTATAAGTTCAATCTTCTTCTCACATTGACGCTCTATCTCTAAAAGCAGTGAGGCAGTCGAACATCCAAGGTCATACACCTTCTCACCCTCACCTATATTAATGCTAGCAAAATGCGCCGTGAGCTTCATCGCCTCATCATAAAAAGGCACCGAACGTGAGAGCATGTCATCAAAAACAACCGCTACCTCTTCATCAAACTCAAACTGTTTTTTAATCTCTTTATTAAAGACCTTATCCGTTTTCATTGTGCCTCGCTTTCCACCACATCAGAGCGTACATAATTCCCGGTGTCTTTGCCTTCGTCTCATCAAAGATAAAGGCTTCGGCCTCTTTTGCATCGAGATAAACTACTTCTATCTCTTCAACCTCAATGCCCCCACCTTCATGCATCTTCATATTCTCATCTACTTCACAATAAAAGAGTGCCTGCTTCGCTCCTGCAAAACCAACAGCCGTATAAAAAGAGCTAATATACTCAAGTTTTTCTACCTTATAGCCACACTCTTCATCAATCTCTTCAATCGCAATCTGCTCTAGACTCAGCTGTTTATCCACAATTCCCGCACATAACTCATAGGTATAACCATCTTCATTTTTTAAAAAAACAGGGGGTCTAAACTGCTTGACCAAGACAAAGGCCTCTTTTTGAGTATGGTAAATCAAAACGGCTACGGAGTCATGTACCTCGACCATGTCCCACGCTTTTTCTTGCTTATTTTGTGTGTAGCACATACGTTTTGTTTTAACAAAAGAGGAGTTTTCACAGGCTTTAAAATGAATGTTTTCTATCATAAAATAAGACTCGCTAAGCCTAAGAAGCTAAAAAAGCCTAAAACATCCGTCGCGGTAGTTAAAAGTACCGTTGAACCCACTGCTGGGTCAATATCTAAACGTTTTAAAAAGAGTGGAATTAAAGAGCCAAAAAGCCCCGCTATAAGTAAATTAAAAATCATTGCCAAGGCGATTACTACACCGAGCATCTTTATTCCAAACCAAAAATACGCCACAAAGCCTACCACGATTGCAAATACAAGTCCATTTAAAAAGGCCACTAAAAACTCTTTTTTAACCGCCTCTTTTGCATTTTCAGTATCAATATCACCCAAGGCCATCTGACGTACCATAACCGTTAATGTCTGCGTTCCTGCATTGCCTCCCATGGAAGCAACAATAGGCATTAAAATTGCCAGAGGAATAAAGGCCGCTAAGGTCTCATCAAAGATACCGATTACGATGGAAGCCAAGATGGCTGTAATGAGGTTCACCCCCAACCAAGAGGCACGTTTTTGAAAGACACCCAACAATTTCTCTTCTTGTTCTGCCTCATCATCAACCCCAGCCAAGTTATAGATCTGCTCTGTTGCTTTTTCTTCCATAACATCATAAATATCATCCGCTGTAATACGCCCAACCAACTTGCCTTGCCAGTCTAAAACAGGCAGTACAGAGAGATCATACTGCTCAAACATTTTCGCAACATCTTCAATATCTTCGGTGGCTTCCACACTTAAAAAGGAGTACTCCTCTTGGGCTAAAATATCTTTATAATTACGCGAAAAATCCATAACAATAAGATCTTCCAAGGAGATACCTGCCAAGAGTCTTTGGTTATCATCCACTAAAAAGATCTGGTAGATATTTTCAAGTTCACCCTCTTTTTTAAGCTGACGGAGTCTATCAACTGACTCTTGTACCGTCTCTTCTATCTTCGCATCAAAAAGCTCCGTCTGCATCCAAGCACCTGCTTGGTTCTCCTCATATCGACGTAGTTTATCGATGTCTTCTCTATCTTCTTCATCAAGGTGAGCAACAACCGCCTCAGACTTATCTTCATCAAGATCATCAATATCTTGTACAAGGTCAGTTGCATCATCTGATTCAAGGTCTTCAATCGCTCTGGCCAATTCTTCGGTTGAAAGTGCTTTTAGTGCCTCATCTTTAATCTTTTCAGGCAGTTCAAGAAGAACATCTCCAAGTATCTCAGAAGGGATACGTACTAAAAGTTTTAAAAACTCCTCTTTACTCTCTCTTGAGCGTACTTTTTTAAGAAGATAAGCGATATCACTGGCGTGAATACTACTGTCTTGTGGGTCTTGTAAGTAGAGTTCAAAAGAGTGTAACATCTCGTTAAATCGACTCATTATTTTCCCTACTTTTAGACTCAGGTACCTTAATGTTTAGATAATAAACATTTTCAAAAGCCACCTCTTTTTTCACCTGTGTTCCTGCAGCTAAATGGAGTTCAACTGTTTTGTTATACTGCTCTTTTAGTGATTTAAAGGCTTTGAGTTTTTTGCCCTTAAGCTTATTCGTTGTGATACGAATAACCCGCGCAGGATTACGGGCATGCCCGTTTTTATACAGACCAAAATGCAGGTGAGGTCCCGTTGAAAGCCCTGTACTACCTACATACCCAATCGTCTGCCCCTTTTTCACATATTTTCCGCGCTTCATTCCGCGTCTAAAAGCGCGTTGATGTGCATACAGCGTCATATAGCCATCACTGTGTTGAATCTTTATCAACTTTCCATACCCGCGAGTGTAACCTGCAAATATGATACGACCACTTCCTGCCGCCATAATTGGTGTACCCGGTCGCGCCGCATAATCCACCCCTAAGTGGGCGCGGTATTTTTTAAGCACAGGGTGATATCGTCTAAGGGTAAAACCGGAGCTTACCCGTGCATTTTTCACAGGACGATTGAGCATAAAGCCTTCAGCTTCTACCCCTTTTTCATCATAATAACGTCCATCATCATTTAGATAGATATAGTGTTTCTTCCCACGCAGTTCTATCATCGCCACTTTAAGTACTGGCATGGAAAAAGGACGTCCAAAACGGTACTTTTGATCGTACACCATTACTAAATGATCCCCCTTACGAAGGTCACGTCTAAAGTTAAGTGAATTTTTAAAAGAGTTTACAAACTGATGCGCCAACTTTTTAGAACCTGTCGCTTTCACAATGTCATAATAAGGTGAGTTTTCTATAGTAACCGTGAAGGCCTGTTCTTCACTGGTGTAGATAATAGGCGTAGACTTGAGTTTGTATTTATTTTTATCTTTGTAGATATGCAGTTGTAACTCTTCACTTATGGGAATAAGCACCTGTTCAATACTCTCGTTTGCATCACGTAAAATCTGAATATTAACCCCAGCATAAATCTCTTCGGTGATGGTCTGGTCACTTTTATCAAGTTTGTAGTAGATTTTTTGCGGAAGGCCTTGTCGTTGTAAAAAGTTTAAAAAAGACTCCCCACTTTGCCATTTGGTGTATTCAACCTCAGATGAGAAGAGTAAGTAAGGCAAGAGCAGAAGGAAAAAAAGTTTATTCATATTATATGCCTATAAAAAAGTTTTCAAAGAGTATCTAATCTTCACTTATCTCCCCATAAATCGCAAAAAATTCACTCGTAACCCAAGTTTAATCGTATAAAAAGTATAATCGCAATACTTTAACTGAGGATTGCCTTGCCCTATGAAATATATACTCTTTTTACTCCTTTTTCACAGCTATCTTTTAGCGCTTATTAATGAACCTATTCAAACAGAGGTAAAAAGCGTCAGCTTAGAAGAAGAGTCTGTTTTGATTCATCCTGTTACAGGCGCTCAAGTTGGTATGTATGGTGTAATTGTTCACCATTTTAACGCCAAGCATGCCACCGCACTCTCATGGGTGGAGATTACGGCTATTAGCAGTGATGGTTTATCGGCTAAGATGTTGCCTATTTACGCCCTAGAGCAAAGTGCCCTTCCTTCGGGTACATGGAAAGCTCAAGCGGGAGATGAAGTAATTTTAGGCTATAACTACCATCGTTCACTTCTTATTGCCCCTAATCCTAGTGTGTATAAAAAGGTAACAGAGCATCATAAAGATCTAAAATGGGTACACCCTGATATCTTTACCACCGTTTTATCTACCCGTGGGCATCCCACACCTTTAGCAGATGACTTTAAATACACCTGTCGCGCAAACAACATTGGGCTTGTCTCTTTTATGTTTGATCAATCGCTTCTTACCATTGATTGTCAAAGTTTTAAAATTTTACAAAACAAAGAAACTTCATTTAAGATAGATGAGACTCAACTCCCTTTTTATACCCGTGTCGTTAACATTGAAGAAAATTGGTTTGGAGAGGGAAGTGAACCATTAACTGAATACACCCCTTATTATGTGGCTTTATTAGCAGAAAACAATCCTGATAATGAGTGGATTCAAAATTATCTTAAAACCTTAGAAGAGACCCAAGAGAGTGACTCATGGTTCTCATCTTGGTTTTAATAAAAACAAAGCTATACCAACAGGTTTAAGCTCTGAAAATTACACAAAAACAAAGGAAAGAATATGGATAAAAAACATTTTAATCATTTTAAAAGTATCGTAGGTGATGAAAACATCTATGAAGATAAGGCCCATCTTATTGCCTACTCTTATGATGCTACACGAGAGCATTTTGAGCCTGATGCTGTCCTTTTTCCTAGACATGAACAAGATATCTCTGACATTTTGCGTTACTGTAATGAGAACCAAATCATCATCGTTCCACGAGGCGCTGGTTCTGGTTTTACAGGTGGGGCTATTCCTTCTGAGGGAGGGATTGTACTGGCCTTTGAAAGACATATGAACAAGATTTTAGAGATTGACATGGAAAATATGGTTGCCGTTGTTCAACCTGGTGTCATTAACATGGACCTGCAAAAAGCTGTTGAAGAAGTGGGCCTTTTCTATCCGCCTGATCCTGCGAGTCAAGACTACTCTACCATCGGTGGAAATGTGAATGAAAATGCGGGTGGTATGCGTGCTGCAAAATATGGAATCACTAAAGATTATGTAATGGCTATTCGCGCCGTTTTACCTAATGGAGATATCATCAAAGCTGGAAAGCGCACCATTAAAGATGTAGCTGGCTATAACATCTCTGGTATCTTAATCGCCTCAGAAGGAACCCTTGCTGTGACAACAGAAGTCACCCTAAAGCTCCTCTCTAAGCCTAAGATGACAAAAACAGCTATGGGTATCTTTGATAGTGTTACACAGGCGATGGAAGCCGTTTATAAAACAATGGCAGGTGGGGTAACACCCGTTGCTATGGAGTTTCTAGACAACTTAACCATTCGCGCCGTAGAGCAGACTTTTAACAAGGGGCTTCCTGTTGAGGCCGGTGCTATCTTAGTAACCGATGTGGATGGGAATTTAGAAGATGATTTAAACTTTCAACTCGACCTCATTGAAAAAATCTTCAAAGAGAATGGTTGTTCAGAGTTTAGACGGGCAAAAGATGATGCTGAGGCAGCTGATCTTTGGTTTGCACGCCGTAATGCTAGTCAGTCTCTCTCTATCTATGGCTCTAAAAAGCTGAATGAAGATGTAACGGTTCCAAGAGCCGTTTTACCTGACTTACTAACCGCCTTTAATGCTATTGCTGAAAAATATGACATCAACATCCCTTGTTTTGGGCACACAGGTGATGGAAATGTTCACACTAATGTTATGGTGGATGGAAGTAATCCTGAACAGGTTAAAATCGCTTATCAAGCCATTGAAGAGGTCTTTCAAGCTACTGTTGATTTAGGTGGGACACTAAGTGGTGAACACGGTATTGGTATTGCAAAAGCACCGTATATGTCAATGGCCTTTACTGATGAAGAGATGAATCTTTTTAATACTATCAAGCAGGCGTTTGATCCTAACAACATCTTAAACCCGCACAAGATGGGACTAAAGTAAAATCTCTCCTTTCTTTTCTAATTTTTTTAGAAACTTTTTCCCTTTGGGAAAACCGCCTCGGCTAGTTTTGATCCTAACAATATTTTAAATCTACACAAGATGGGACTAAAGTAGAAAGTCTTCTACTTAGCTCATTTTTAAGAAACTTTTTTAGAAACATTTCCTTTCTTTTGTTATAATAGTCATCTTTTCAAAGGATGGCTATGTCTCAAAAACTTAAACATATCAAATTTTCTTACCGTGTAGTTCGTACCTATTTCACTTCTTTATTTGACAGAGATATCACCTATTATGCCTCTAGCTTAAGTTTTTACACCCTCTTTACCCTTGTACCTGTCATGCTCATTGTACTTTCAATTGCGACCTCTATGGCCAGTTTTGATACCTTTTATGTCAATATCAAATCTTTTATTATGGATAACATCTTACCTGTCTCTTCGGAGGAATTTTCTGGATTTATCGATGGGTTTATGCAAAATTCTGTACAAATCAGCATTATCGGTATTGTCTCCATTATCGTCTCATCTATGCTCTTTTTTCAAAACTTTGAGTATATTGTCAATAAAATATTTAAGACTAAACCACGAGGCTTCTGGGAGTCACTTACCATCTATTGGACCCTAGTTACCTTAACGCCTATCGCTCTTGTATTCTCCTTTTATCTCTCTAATGAGCTGACCAATTATCTCAGCGAAAACCAGATGACCGAGGCCATGCATATTGTTGAATTTTTCCCTTATCTTATCATTTGGGGATTGTTTTTTCTTATCTACAAGATCTCTGCTAATGCTGAGATTACCAATCGTGCCGCAGGTATTAGTTCTTTTGCCGTTTCACTTACTTGGTATATCGCTAAGATTGGTTTTGTCTCTTATGTCCTACAAAACAAGACCTATGCGACCATTTATGGTTCTTTTTCAACCCTTATCTTCTTCTTTTTATGGGTCTATCTCTCGTGGATTATCTTTATCTATGGTTTAAAACTATGTTATACCATTCAAAAGGTAGCCAAGGAAACCAATGCCGAAGAGAAAAAGCGCATAAAAGAAGAATCGATGAAAGATTCCCAAGAGACTGAGGATGAGATAGAAAATGAAGAGTTTGAAGTCGATGAAGACCTTTATGACGAAGAGATCGAGGCTGAAGAGGAATTCCAAGAGGAAATCGAAGATATTTCCAAAGCCTAGTGCATGCACTATTAAACTAAGTGGATAAAAGAGAATAAAGCCCATGCTCAACAATGGGGATAAAAGCTGCTCAAGGCAAAAGCTTCCAAAAAAGTAATGCACTATTGGCAACATTGCCATATAGATAAAAAAGTGTATCAATATAAAGCTCTGCCAAGGCTTTAGCGCTTTCATATGATGTAAAAACAGAAAGATGTAGAACACTCCTGCCACAGAAAACCAAAACCCCAAAGAAAAAAGAAGTTTAGGCCATATGGCCACTAAAAATCCTACTACTAAAAACAGAGATGAAAAAGAGAGTAACTTCAGACCTCTATCATATATCACATAAGCAAAAAAACTCATCGCAAAGGCACGCAGTAATGAGGGAACAAAGTCTAAAAAGTAAAGATAAGCAAACAAGATTACAAAGACTAAAAGAGCAATGTCTTTGTGAGCATTTCGATAAGGAAAGAACCGTCCTTGCACAAGTGTATACACAGGCTTCAACACCAAAAACAGAATAAAACTCAGTACCCCTAAATGGAAACCACTGATGGCAAGAAGATGATTTATCCCCAAAGCTGAGAGTTGATGGCGTGTCTCTAAAGGAATACTACCCGCGAAAAAGAGGGCTTGATACAGAGGTAAAACACTTGGTTCATGCAGTTCTTGTAAGCCTTGCATAAGGCTATAGCGTCTGCTCTTTTTATCTAAGGCATACAGTATCTGAGTAGGTAGATAAAAGCCTTTTAGGTACGCCATAAAATCTAATTCTTTGACAAAAAGCTTGACTCTAAGTTGCTCTCCTTCTAAGTTTTTCAAGTGATCACGAGAACTGGTATAAAAGCTAAAGCCATCCGTACTTTGCAGTTTTAATACCCAATAGTCTCTCTTTTTATACTGCTTAAGCACATACACATCAGAGGTATAGGTGTCAAATTTTATAAGTTCTTGATACTGTTGATAGGAGGTAAAAAGCGAGATACAAAAAAGAAGAAACAAGAGAGCAAAGGCAAGGAACCTCTGTCTTAACGAGAGAAAAACTTCTGGCTTAGATAGGAGGAAGGGAGACGCTTTCATTGCCTACATCCATCGTTGCTTCTGTAGCCTGAACATTCTCAAAAGAGATCTCTACCCCACCAAAGGCAGGTGCGTCCACAAATCGTGTGAGTTTTTTCTGAAAGAGTAGCTTCACATGCCCGGTTGGCCCATTACGCTGCTTACCGATAATAATCTCCGCCTCTTCTTCCTCTTTTTCAATATAGGTTGGAGTAAATTCTTTCCCCTCAGCCTTTGCCGCTTTTTCGCGTTCCTTCTCCTCTTTATAAAGATAAACATCATCACGGTAGACAAACATAATGATATCCGCATCTTGTTCAATCGCACCCGACTCACGGATATCTGAAAGCATAGGGCGTTTATCATTACGCGACTCAACCCCACGGTTTAGCTGAGAAAGTGCAATAATAGGCATCTCAAGCTCACGTGCAAGCATCTTAAGCCCACGTGATATTTCAGAAACCTCAGCCTGTCTGTCTCGTCCAGCTGTCTGCATAATTTGAAGGTAGTCAATCACACACATCTCAATCTCTGGATGTTGTGACTTAAGCTTTCGTAACTTAGAACGCAGTTGATTAATCGTCACCCCTGCCCCATCATCCACAAAAAGCTTTGATTTATTCATCATATCAAGACTGGAGTTCAGACGTGACCACTCCTCATCATTTAAGTCTCCCACACGTAACTTCTGTAAGAAGATCGAAGTATGAGCTGAAAGTAGCCTCAACATCAACTGTTCAGCGGGCATCTCAAGGGAGAAAAAAGCCACCCCATTTCCAAGTTGCATCTGGTTAAGCACAATGTTAAGCGCAAAAGAGGTCTTACCCATCGCAGGACGCGCCGCGATAATAATCAAGTCTCCCTTACCAAACCCTGTCGTCATCTTATTTAACTCTGCAAACCCTGTATCCACCCCAACTAAAACTGAGTTACCACGGGACTTCATCTCTTTGATGTACTCCATGGTATCAAATGTCATGGTATTGGCGTCTTTAAAATCTACATTTTCATTAGCTTGGGTAATCTCATAAAGTTTCTTCTCAACAACATCAATCACCTCTTCACTTGGAAGGTCCTCTTCTACAGTGACACGTTTAATCTCTGTTGTCAGTGTTAAAAGGTGGCGTTTTATCGCCTTATCTTTAATCTCACTCACGTAAGCAAGCGTGTTTGAGATAGGATTAGATGATAAGATATCTAAAAGTACCGCCTCATCAAAACGCTTTTTAGCATTCAGACGCTTTTTGATAAACTCTTCATCAATGGGCATATTTTCTCTATGTAGTTCTATCATTGCCGTATAGATCTCTTGATGTGCCGGTAGATAGAAGTCATCTGTATTTAACTTCGCTTCAACATCTTCAAACTGAGAAGGCTCAAAGACAATCGAGTTTAAGATAGAGCGTTCAATATTAATGTTATATAAGGTCTCTTCCATTACTTACCTTCACTCTCATCGGCTGCTTTTTCAACCTCACTGATAAACCTATCAACAAGCTGACCTTCATCTAATCTCGCGACCACATCACCCTTTACCATGACAAGACCCGCACCTTTTCCATAGGCAATGGCCACATCCGCATGTTTTGCCTCACCAATGGCATTTACCACGCATCCCATTACTGAAACATCTAAAGGCGCTTTAATATGCTTAGTCTTCTCTTCAATCTCTGCCACTGCACTTACAAGGTCAGCTTCAATGCGCCCACAGGTAGGACAAGAGATAATGTTGAGTCCGTCTTTAGCAACGCCTGAGTCTTTAAGGATTGCCTTACCGACTTTTATCTCCTCTTCAAGCTCACCTGTGATTGAAACACGCATGGTATCGCCAATACCATCTAAAAGAAGTGAACCAAGGCCAATTGCACTTTTAACTGTGGCATGAAAAATAGTACCTGCTTCTGTCACCCCTAAATGAAAAGGGTAGTTGTTTTTAGGACGTAAAAGCCGATAGGCATCTACTGTACGCTGAACGTCAGAAGCCTTTAGTGAAACCTTTATATCTTCAAACCCCAAGTCCTCTAAAAACTTGATATTATAATCCGCCGAAGCGACCATTCCCTCAGCCGTCTGTCCATATCTATCTTCAAACTCTTTTTCTAAAGAGCCTGCATTCACTCCAATACGAATAGGAAGATTACGGGCTTGACAGGCTTTTACGATATCTTTTACCCGTGATTTTTCACCAATATTACCAGGGTTAATACGGATACAATCCACACTCTCTGCTGCAATAAGCGCAAGTTTATAATTAAAATGGATATCCGCAACCAAAGGCAAAGAGATTTGTGATTTAATATCTTTAAGTGCAAGGGCATCTTCCATGTTAGGAACAGCAACACGCACGATATCACATCCTGCAAAATGAAGACGATTTATCTGCTCCACCGTCTCTTGCACATTATGCGTTTCAGAGTAGGTCATGGACTGCACAGAGATAGGAGCATCCCCACCCACAGCAACATCACCCACATAAATTTTCTTAGTTTCATAGCGTTTTATCATAAAGCGATTTTATCTTTTTTTTTGTAAGAAGTAGCTTGAAGTTTTAGCATACTTTTTAAATGAAGTCGATTGGGTCCATATCCACTTCGCACAGCACATTTTTACTCATCTTAATCGCCTTGATAAGATCCGTACTTTTATCGGCTCGAAGTAAGATTTGAAAACGAAACTTATTAGCTATCTTCTCAATAGGTGATGGTCCATGCCCTACGATTTCAATATGAGGCGCGGTATAAAGCTTTTGTAAAACTTCATTCATACTATCATTCGCTTTCTCTTTTTTCACATGAGCAAAACTAAGGCGTGCTAGCTTTTTATAAGGAGGATAGAGCTCTTTTCTAAACTCTTTTTCCTCTTCTAAAAACAGTTCATACTGGTTGATATAAGGTTCAAAAAACTCTTGATAAAAACTCTGAACAAGGACCACTGCATCTTTTTTACGCCCACTTCGCCCTGCTATCTGAATCAGTAAGGAGAGTGCCTTCTCTCGCGCTCGATAATCACTCATCTGTAAGATATTATCAATCCCTTGAATCACTGCTAAGGTCACATCATGATAATCATGTCCCTTAGATAACATCTGCGTTCCAATTAAAAGGTCAATCTCTCCACTATTAAAACTCTGTAAAAGTGCCTTAAGTTTTTTTTGTGTGGTAATTTTATCTCTATCAAACTGCGCGACTCGAAGTTCAGGATATTTCAATTCAAAATGCTCCACTGCCTCTGCCGTACCTAAACGAGAAGAGAGCAAATCCCCCTGCTTACACTCAGGACATCCTTCAGGAATTGGTTCCATAAAGTTACAGTAGTGACATTTCACCCGACGCGAAAACTTATGCAGACTCATCCCAACATCACAATAAGGGCACTTATAGGTATAGCCACAATGATCACAAATCATATACTTAAAATTCGCTCGTGTGGGTAAAAAGAGCATCGACTGTTCTTGCTTCAATGCCGTTTTTGTCACGGCCTCTTCAATAATAGGCGTAATCTCCTCAATATGACTCTCATACACAAAGCGTCTGTTTTGATTATAATGCCCTCCCTTAAGACGGACATGAGGAAATTTCACATATGAAGAGAGAGAGGGTGTTGCAGAACCAAGAAGAACCGGTATCTTTAACAGCTTCGCATAATAGATCGCCATATCTCGTGCATGATAACGCGGTCTTGAAGAGGCCTTATAAGAGTCATCATGCTCCTCATCTACCACAATCAAACCTAAATCTTCAATCGGTAAAAATAGGGTTGACCTAGCTCCTGCAATTACTCTCGCTCCCCCACTATAAATTTTTTCTAAAGCCTTCTCTTTTTGCTTTTTCGTCAACTTTGAGTGCCACATCACAACACTCTGGCCAAAATGTTCTTCTAGACGCTCTTGCATCTGCGGTGTCAAAGAAATCTCAGGCATCAACATCATCACCCGCTTACCCTCAGCTAAAACAGCTTCAAACCACTTCATATAGATTTCCGTCTTCCCCGAACCCGTATCTCCAAAAAGCAAGGAAACCTTATGCTTTTGAAGTTCCTTTAATGCCAAGTCCTGTTTAGAAGAAAGTGCAATACTAGAGCTAACTTCCTCATCTTCCCTCTTCTCTCTTTCCTTTTCCCCATGTTTAAAAGGTATAAAAAGCGAAAGCGCCTCCCCCAAAGAGCAGAAATAATAATCTTGGATAAACTTAGCAAAAGTAAATTGAATGGATGAAAAATAGAAGTCAGTTGTAGAGCTTATTTCAACGGTTTTAAAATCAGGCTTACCCACCACTTTTAAAACAAGAGCTTCTCTCTCTTTTTTTTGAAAAGGAACAATAACAATGCTGTGAAGTGAAAGTGAATCAAGCGAAGAAAAGGTCAAAGGCTCAAGAGGTGAGCCTAATATAGAAAGGGTGTAATAGTTCAATTAATCTGTTAAATTAGAGCAGAATGCCCCAGCTGTACATAAAAACGTTCCATTTGCAGGGTCGTATGTAAATGTATTATTAACACCCATCACTCTATAAAAATAAGTAGGAGCGGCTCCACTCCAATGTCCATCTTGATTAGCCACTGAAGGTATAGGATAAGTTAATATTCCTCCAAAAAGCCCCCCGTTATCCATATTTGCATTTGTTATAAACGAAGAGTCTCCTCTAAACAGTCGACTCTGTCTCTCGTTTATAATAGCAGCACGAATAGAAGCAATATCTGCACGTCCTGTTGCAATCATCGCATCATCACGTGTCGCTACAAACCTTGGAACAGCCACAGCTGCCAAAATACCCAATACAACGATAACAAAAACAAGTTCAATCATAGTAAATGCAGATTTTTTCATAAAAATTCCTTTTTTCTATTCCCAGTAAATTATTTTACCATTCTTTCTTAAACATTTAATAAACAACACTATTCCCAGCGAATACATGTGTACCTATTATTTTAACAGATATTGCACGTTCAATCACATCTGGACAATACGAATTATCACCAGATGAACCAGCAACAATAATACTGTCATCAGTCCCATCTGAATTATTATCATCTAAACTAAATGTAAAACATTCTCCTACTATTGGAGCATCTGTTGAAGCTAAAAGAAGATTTCCCGTTGCTGTATATGCATTTGATATGTCAGATAATGCTAAGGCTGCATTTTCAAGTGCAATAACCACCTTTGCATCATCACGTGTAGCTGCAAGTTTAGGAATAGCAACAGCTGCTAATATACCCAAAATAACAATTACAAATATCAATTCAATCATCGTAAACGCAGATTTCAACATACTATAACCTTTTTTTCAACATAATATAACATTGATACTTAAGAATAAGTTACGTAAAAATTAGTTGAGAATAAAAATGAAGATTCTATACATAATGACAAGTCAGATATTCTGCTTGTCATTATTATGGCAGTTAAGAAATCGAAATCTTAATAAACAACACCTGTTCCACCAAATTCATGTGTAGCAACTAGACCTTTAGTTGTTGCCTTAGCGATTGCATCTACACAATAAGCATCAGCAGCATTAGGTCCGCCACCTGCTACAGTAATATTACCATCAGTTGCTGCACCAGCAAGGGCAACAACGAAACAACCAGCATTAACATTTGTACATGAAGCTGTAGTAATATCTAAATTTCCTGTAGCAGTAAACGCACTACCAGCATCTGCGATACATGTTGATAAGTTAGTTAACTCACCTGAAACTTTAGCATCATCACGAGTTGCTGCAAGCTTTGGAATAGCAACTGCTGCTAAAATACCTAGAATAACGATAACGAAGATCAATTCGATCATAGTAAAACCTTTTTTCATGTTTTACTCCTTGTTTTAAAATATGGGTCACTCTAGTAACCTTAAAA
>Ga0316207_10001269_pt1 | contig 32116 bp, 26 predicted proteins | sample 6weekpyrite_MG_FD_204943 | JGI IMG/M metagenome (GOLD analysis project Ga0316207, IMG submission 204943) | Microbial mat bacterial communities from mineral coupon in-situ incubated in ocean water Damariscotta River, Maine, United States -... | ecosystem: Environmental > Aquatic > Marine >...
TGCATTTGCCCGTTGGCTTTGTTGTCGCAGATTATACTTTTTCCATGAGTGTGCGGCACTGGATTAACGATGGATTGATGTCGTTTTTTTTCTTTCTTCTTGGTATGGAAATAAAACGTGAACTACTGGTAGGTGAAATTAGAAAGCTGGATCGTTTAGTGCCAATCATGTCTGCCGCACTGGGAGGGATGTTATTACCGGCACTTATTTATTTCAGTTTTAACTCAACGGGTGATTTTGCACACGGCTGGGCTATCCCCATGGCAACAGATACTGCATTTGCTGTAGGCGTGCTTGCTTTACTGGCTGGACGAGTGCCTGTCGCTGCATTTAGTTTTCTGACCGCGCTTGCCATTATTGATGATCTGGGCGCGATTCTGGTCATTGCCCTGTTTTATACGGAAAACCTGAATACACATGGCTTGCTGCTTTCACTGGGGTTATTCTCCATGTTGATTGTTTTCAATTACCTCGGTATAAAAAATGTAACTGTATATCTGTTTTTTGGAGTGATACTGTGGGTATTCATGTTGCATTCAGGCTTGCATGCAACTGTTGCAGGGGTGCTGGTGGCGGCGAGTGTACCGTCTAAACCCAAGCGTAGTCCGCAGTGGTTTGCGGCACACCTGGAAAAGTTGTTCAAGAGATTTCGTAAACTAGAGCAGGGGCGTAGCAATAACAGCCCCATTCTTGCTGAAGCTGAACAGCATGCGGTCGTCGAAAATATACAGCTAGCAGCAGAAAAATCGACCACGCCATTGCGTCGCTGGGAAAATATACTGGAACATCCGGTATCGTTATTTGTCTTACCTGTGTTTGCACTGGCCAATGCGGGCGTTGCAATAAATTTGCAACAGTTAACCGAGTTCTGGTTTGAGCCGATGGCGCTGGGTATTGTGCTGGGTCTGGTGTTGGGCAAAGCGCTGGGTATAAGCCTTTTTACCTGGCTTGTTGTACGTTTTCATTTAGGCAAGCTGCCAGATTCACTTAATATGAAACATATCGTGGGTCTGGGTTTACTGGCTGGTATGGGATTTACCATGTCAATTTTCATCAGTACGCTCGGCTTTTCTGATATGCCGCAAATTCTGGATCTGGCAAAAACTGCTATTCTTATAGCATCGGCAATTGCAGGGACGCTGGGGTTCATATATTTGCGTTACGTCTGAATTTATAAGGCGTCTAAATGAAGGGAGGATGTATCGTCACCACGGTATTTTTATTATGCGTTAAAAGATTTCCATCTGGGGATCATGGGTTACAGGGACATGAAGCAAGAAAATGACAAGTTGTATATTTTACTGATTAGTGTGCATGGATTGATTCGTGCCAGTAATCTTGAACTGGGTCGTGATGCCGATACCGGCGGGCAAACGAAATATGTTGTTGAGCTGGCACGAGCACTGGCAGAGCATCCTGATGTTGGCCGGGTAGATCTGGTCACAAAACGCATCGAGGATCCTGAACTGGATACTGTATATGCAGATGCGTTCGAGCCGCTTTCGGATTATGCGCAAATTGTGCGTATTGATTGCGGTGAGCCAGCTTATGTTCCTAAAGAGCAGCTCTGGGATGATCTTGATAACTACGCAGATAACATTCTTGACTATATTCGCCAGCAGCCACAATCACCCGATCTTATTCATAGTCATTACGCCGATGCAGGTTATGTTGCATCGCGCTTTTCGCATTTACTGGATATACCATTGGTACATACGGGGCATTCACTGGGAAGAGTTAAGCGACGACGTTTACTGGCCAGTGGTCTGAAGCCGCCAGAGATAGAGAAAAGCTACAATATGTCGCGGCGCATAAATGGCGAGGAAGATACGCTGGGTGTGGCCGAGCTGGTGATTACCAGCACACACCAGGAAATCGAAGAGCAGTATGGGCTTTACGATTACTATCAGCCGGAGAATATGTGTGTCATACCTCCAGGCACGGATTTAAGTCAGTTTTATCCGGCAACCGGTGAAGAACGTGATACGAAAATATATCAGGAATTATCACGTTTTCTAAGCCAGCCTGACAAACCCTGTATACTTGCATTATCCCGACCCGATCAGCGTAAAAACATTATCACACTGGTTGAGGCATACGGTGAATCTGCCGAGTTGCAGACGCGGGCCAATCTGGTTGTTGTTGCAGGAAATCGAGATGATATAGGTGATCTTGATGATGGTGCGCAGCAGGTATTAACTGATTTATTACTGTGCATTGATCGATATGATTTATATGGAAAAGTTGCATACCCCAAACATCATCAGTCGGCGGATGTATCGATATTGTATCGACTGGCAGCAATGACTCAAGGTGTCTTTGTTAACCCGGCATTGACCGAACCTTTCGGCCTGACCCTGATTGAATCAGCCGCTTGCGGTTTACCGATCGTCGCCACAGAAGATGGCGGCCCCGGCGATATTATTGATAATTGTCATAATGGATATTTAATTGATCCACTGGATAAAAATGAAATAGCTCAGACCATAGAAAAAGTGCTGAGCAATAAGAAACAGTGGAATAAACTTTCAGAAAACGGCATTAAAGGTGTGAGTCAGCACTACTCATGGCAGGCTCATGTTGAAAAATATCTGGCAACGATAAAACCCTTAATCACGAAAAATATTTCACGCCCCAGATATGAGTTACATCGTCGTCCCATGATGTATCATGATCGGGCTGTTTTTACAGATCTGGATCAGAATCTACTGGATATCCCCAGTTCTTTAAAGGCGTTTTTGGCCGTCATTCATGATAATAAAAAATGCGCTACATTCGGAATTGCGACGGGGCGGCGTCTTGATTCGGTATTGAAAAAACTTAAACAGTTCAATATCCCTCAACCCGATGTGCTGATAACCAGTCTGGGAACTGAAATATACTATGCGCCAAATTTAACCCGAGATACGGCGTGGTCTGAGCATATTGATTACTTATGGAAGCCAGCAATTGTACGACGCATATTGTCTGAGTTACCGGGCTTGAAGTTACAGCCCAGGGCAGAGCAGAGTAAATTTAAAATCAGTTATTACATAAATCCCGAAATTGCACCCACTGCTGATGAGATTATCAGTCTGTTACATAAGCAGGATCAATCCGTGAATGTATTTGTTTCATTCGGACAGTATCTAGACATCGTCCCGATAAGAGCGTCAAAAGGTTATGCGCTGCGCTGGGTGGCAAATCAGTGGGATATTCCCCTCGAACATATTCTTGCAGCCGGTGGCTCAGGTGCAGATGAAGATATGATGCGAGGTAATACACTCGCCGTTGTGGTGTCTAATCGACATGATGAGGAGCTTTCCGATTTAACCGATCTAGAGCGGGTCTTTTTTGCAACTCAGGCAGGAGCCAATGGTATTCTTGAAGCCATCGATCACTATGATTTTCTTGGCACATGTATGGTGCCGAGGTCGAAATGAAGCTGCTGCTCTGTACAGATCTTGATCGTACTTTACTGCCTAATGGTACACAGCCAGAATCACCACAGGCACGTGAGCGTTTTAACCAGCTGGTTGCTCGCCCCGAAGTTACGCTGGTATATGTAACCGGGCGTGATAAAGCACTGGTTAAAAAAGCGATTAATAACTTTCAAATACCTGTTCCAGATTATGTGATTGCTGATGTTGGCTCAACTATTTATCAGATTACCGATAATCAGTGGCATCACTGGGAGGAGTGGGAAACAGTGATCGGTAAGGACTGGCAAGGAAATAGTTACAGTGATTTGCATGATGCGCTTGTTGGCTTTCGCGATTTGCGTTTACAGCCATTAAGCAAACAGGGTACACATAAATTAAGTTACTTTGTTCCTCTGTATGTCGATCATAAGGTGCTGGTTGAAAAACTTTATGCGCATTTTAAACAGCAGAATATTCAGGTCAATATTATCTGGAGTATTGATGAGCAGGCAAATATTGGCCTGCTCGATATTCTCCCGGAAAGCGCAGGCAAACGATTAGCTATTGAATTTCTTATGCAGCAACTATCCTTTACACTGGATGAAACGATATTTTGCGGAGACAGTGGAAACGATATCTCAGTGATGGAAAGTCCCATTCATTCTGTGCTGGTCGCGAATGCAAATAAGGATGTTAAACAGCTTGCACAGCAGCTGACGGCTGCAAATAATCAACTACAGAGCCTGTATATTGCCAAAGGTCAGTACATGGGGATGAATGGTAACTACAGTGCAGGTATAGTGGAGGGTGTAGCGCATTATATGCCTGAAATAGCAACATGGATTGAAAGTGGGAATGAATAGCAGAAGACAACTGGTGATTTATGGTGAAGTTCTCTTCGACTGTTTTCCCGATGGTCGATCTGTACTGGGTGGAGCGCCATTTAATGTTGCCTGGCACTGTCAGGCGTTTGGTCTGCAGCCATTACTGATTTCACGTGTCGGTCATGATGAATACGGTGATCAGATTAAAGCGGCTATGCGCGGCTGGAATATGTCGATCGATGGCTTGCAAACAGATGAGCAGTACCCTACAGGTAAGGTGCAGATAGCGTTTGTGGCGGGTGAGCCCCAGTACGAAATTGTCGAAAACAGTGCCTGGGATTTTATTTCAGCAGATGAGTTACCGTGGTTATCTGCTGAGACAATGCTTTATCATGGTTCACTGGCATTGCGCAGTCAGGTTTCAGCAGCGACGTTAGCACATCTTAAGCGGCAACTTCATGCTACAATTTTTATTGATATCAACTTACGAACACCCTGGTGGAATCCACAACAGGTGGAAAATCTGATTGCTGATGCACAGATTTTAAAACTGAATGAAAACGAACTTGATCTACTGGGCTCTGAAAGCGAAATGATCGAAGATAAAATAAAGCAACGACTAACACGGAATCCTCTTGACTGGCTGATTATGACACGGGGTGAAAAGGGGGTCGTTGCTGCTGATTTCAATCAGCATATTTATACAGCAAAACCGGAACCTGCAGAGCATGTTGTTGATACCGTGGGTGCGGGCGATTCGTTTAGTAGTGTACTGTTACTGGGCCAGTATCTTCAATGGCCGATCGAAACAACATTACAGCGAGCACAACAGTTTGCCAGTGAAATTGTCGGAATACAGGGCGCTACTATCAATGATAAAAACTTTTATCAGACATTTATAGATGAATGGAATCTTCCCGGATAACCAATATTGAATGACTACTATTAGCAACATATAATTTTAAAAGATAATCTTTATGTATGAACAGGTCTCACATTCGCTTCTCAATGATATTCTGATCAGATTAAATCCTGAAATAAAACAGGCACAAATTCGACATTTCTATACCCGACTCGGTGCTAATTTCTATTCAATCTATTCTCTGTTTCATGTGCTCTATGGCGATCGTGATGATTTTGAGGCGCAGGCACAACGCCTGGTGGAAACCATGGCGCGCCAGTATATCCAGCGAGAAGATCACCTTAAAGAAAAAGACCTTGAGCGTGAAAAAAATCATAACTGGTTTCTCAGTCAGGAATGGGTGGGTATGGCCCTTTACAGTGATGGTTTTGCAGATAACTTACAGGGCCTGAGAAATAAATTGCATTACCTGCAGGAGCTGGGCGTTAATATGCTGCATATTATGCCGATACTCATGTGCCCTGAGGGAAAAAGTGACGGTGGCTATGCAGTCAGTGACTTTCGCCAGGTAGATGCACGTATTGGTGATTTGCGTGATCTGCATTCACTTTCTGAAGATTTAAAAAAACGCGATATGTTATTAACACTGGATGTGGTGGTGAATCATACATCTGATGAACATGAGTGGGCACAAAAAGCGCAGCAGGGTGATAAGACATGTCAGGATTATTATTATGTTTTCGATTCGCGTGAAGTGCCCGACATGTTTGAAGAAACCATGCCGGAAATTTTTCCTGAAACATCGCCCGGAAACTTTACCTATAACGAGGAAATGGGTAAATGGGTAATGACCGTTTTTAATGATTTTCAGTGGGATCTTAATTATACAAACCCGGCTGTATTTATTGAAATGCTGGATATTATTCTATTCTGGTCAAATCAGGGAGCCGATATTATACGCCTGGATGCCGTTGCATTTTTGTGGAAGAAAATTGGTAGCACGAGTCAGAATGAGCGTGAAGCGCATTTAATTCTGCAACTGATGAAAGACTGTTGTCAGGTTACAGCTCCCGGTGTGCTGTTTATTGCCGAAGCGATTGTAGCTCCGGTAGAGATAACCAAGTACTTTGGTGAAGATGCGATCAATGCGAAGGAATGTGAAATTGCCTATAACGCGACTTATATGGCACTCCTCTGGGATGCTGTTGCAACGAAGAATTCTCAGCTGTTATATCAGGGCATAAAAAGTATTCCTGCCAAACTTGAACGTGCAACCTGGCTTAATTATGTGCGCTGTCATGATGACATTGGCCTGGGTTTTGATGATGCGGATATTCGTGCAGTTGGCTACGAACCTTATCAGCATCGAAAATTTCTAATTGATTACTATACAGGAAGTTATGCAGACTCTATGGCTAGAGGTATACCTTTTGGGCAGAATAATAAAACCGGGGATGCACGTATTTCTGGTTCCTTAGCTTCGTTGGCCGGATTGGAAGCCGCAATTGAATCTGCCGATCCACTTGCTATTGATCATGCAGTCAAACACATTCTTTTGTTGAATAGCATGATTATGTCATTTGGTGGTATACCATTGTTATATTATGGCGATGAAATTGGTACGTTGAATGATTGTAGTTATCTTGATGATCAACATAAAGCGCATGACAGTCGTTGGGCGCATCGGCCAAATATTGACTGGGATAAAGCGGAACTTCGCCACCAGACAGGTACTATAGAGCAGCGAATTTTCTCTGCATTGAAAAAAATGATTTCAGTGCGCAAGGAAGTTCCCGCTTTTGCGGACTTTAATAATCGTGAATTGTTACATATCGATAATCCACACTTATTTGTGTTTTCTCGATTTAACCTGAGACGATCCTCCAGCAATGTCCTTGTGGTTGGTAATTTTGATGCACGACCACAGTATCTTGATCTAAATGTAGTCAATACGGCTTTCCACATGCAGAATGGTCAGATCAAGGACCTCTACTCAGGCGATGTGCCTGCATTATTTAAAAACCAGCTGGTGATTCCACCATACCATTTTTACTGGCTGACAGAACAATATTAGGCCACCCCCCGTTGCCTGGCAGATAATTAATCACCATTGGGGTTAAAAACAAATGACAGCATTGTATATTCTGGCATAATCGCCTCAGCGTACAGGCTGTATAGCCCTCTGATAGTCGAGTCACTTATGCCTGAACGTGTTATGTCACAGACTGAACGCTGACTTTTATCAATGAAACCTAATTTCTCAAATAGATATTTGCTATGACTGATCATACATCGAAAGTGGTTATTGGCAGTGAAGAGTGGTGTGCTTTTCCTGAACTGGGTGTACCGGCAATAAAAGCACGGGTTGACTCCGGTGCAAAAACATCTTCCATCCACGCATTCAATATTCAGAAATTCAGGCGTAATGGAGAAAGCTGGGTTAGTTTCGAAGTGCATCCCCTGCAACACGACAGGCGCACTGTGATTCGCTGCGAAAAGCCTGTACTGGATAAACGGACTGTTAAAAGTTCCAGTGGCATTGCTGAAACACGTTATGTTATCGGTACCACCATGCAGGTTGGCAATGACGCCTGGGAGGTTGAGATTACCCTGGCGAATCGAGATTCAATGGGCTATCGCATGCTGCTGGGTCGAGAAGCGATGAGCGGTCGGGTATTAGTCGACCCGGCATTGAGTTTCTGTCTCGGTGATAAATCAGATAAAACACTGCACGATTTTTATTCAAAAAAGAAAAATCAGCGCAGTGGTTTGCGCATAGGCCTGCTAGCCAGTGATCAGGAACTCTACAGCAATCAGCGTATTTTAGAGGCCGGTGAAGAGCGTGGCCATGAAATGGTGTTTCTAAATATCAAGCAATGTTATATGAAGCTTGATGAAGCGCAGCCAGAAGCCCACTACCGCGGAGGCAAGGTGCTGGGTGAGCTAGATGCAGTGATTACGCGTATCCGGCCGAGTGCAACATTTTATGGGTGTGCCCTAACACGGCAGTTTGAAAGTATGGGTGTTTACACGGTGAATAGTTCGAGTGCAATAGCACAATCACGGGATAAACTATTTTCATTACAGTTGCTGCTTAAAAATGGTATTAGCATTCCAACAACCGGATTTGCGAATTCACCCATGGATACCAATGATCTAATCGAGATGGTGGGTGGCGCCCCTTTAATTGTGAAACTACTGGAAGGCACTCAGGGGCGCGGAGTGGTGCTGGCCGAAACAAAAAAAGCGGCGGAAAGTGTCATCAATGCATTTAAAACACTGAACGCAAATTTACTGGTCCAGGAATTTATAAAAGAAGCGGATGGTAAAGACCTGAGATGTTTTGTGATAGATGGAAAAGTGGTTGCCTCAATAGAACGTACAGCTGCTCCTGGTGAATTCCGCGCAAATATACATCAGGGTGGTTCAGCTTCAGTTGTCAAAATCTCTCAGGAAGAACGTATGCTGGCAATAAAATCAGCTAAAACGCTGGGTTTAAAAGTGGCAGGCGTTGATATTATCCGCTCTCGTAATGGCCCGTTACTGCTGGAAGTGAACTCTTCACCAGGTCTTGAGGGTATAGAGTCGGCGACGGGTAAAGATATTGCAGGATTGATGATCGCGTCTATTGAGAAAAAATTACGCTGGAAACGAGAGCTGGGCATGAAAAGTAGCTAATTGTGTTATGTATGAAAGCACTGCAAAAGATCGCTTTGATGTCAACGAAAAACTATAAAGTAAGTTTAAACACGGATCTTGAAATTATGTGTTTACATAAAAAACGGGGCGAGATTTCAGCAAAGATCTCGCATGATGATAAAACGGTTGTGAAATTGTATGCATGATATTCAATCAATAATGGATGTTTTTCTGGAAATATTCGAACAGTATCGTTTTAATGTTATTGTGACATTTACGGTTATTGTTTTAAATATTGTAATCAGCCGGGGTGTAATTCCCAGGATAAAAAAATATATCAATCATAGTCGCCTTAAAAAAGGTTCGTTAGATAAGGCTAAAACCTCGCTTAAAATGCTCTCTAACCTTATATCAATTGCTCTGATACTGTTTATCTGGGGCTTTGATTTTAATGGTTTGATGACAATGTCAGCGGGTTTGATTGCATTGCTGGGTGTATCGCTATTTGCAGGGTGGTCTATATTGAGCAATGTAACCGCATTTTTTCTGCTGATTTTTCACGAGTCCTATAAAAGAGGGAACTTTATACGTGTGATTTCCATAGATAATTATATTGAAGGATATATAGCCGAAATAAACCTGTTTAATACCAGGCTTATTACGGAAGACAAGGAGGTTGTGGTTTATCCAAATATCCTGCTTATGTCGAATCCTGCGGTTATTAACCCGCGTGCGCGTTATGGGGTTATTGGTAAAATTACTGATTTTGATACCGTTGAGAATAAAGAAAGTTAGACCATCCGCAGCTATATTCTTTTAATGATTCTTCTGCTGATACGCGGACCTTTCTATTATCTGAGTTATTATATATATGAGACTGTCATGCATAAAAGGCTTGGCTAGAAAATAATGGTGTTGATCGTTTTTTTGGGCGATTTCCTGAATTGAGGCGTTTACTTTTTGTTTAGAATAACCACTCATTAAAATTGTTTTTGTGTCCATGTTTCGCTTACATAGTTCGGAATAAACCTCTGCTCCGTCCATGTCTGGCATATTCATATCCAATAAAATGATATCGAAGCTATTTTCTATATGCTCAAGATGAGCGAGTGCTTTTCGCCCTGAGTCAAACAAAGTTATATCTAAATGTTTTATCTCAAGCATGTTTTTAAGGTTGTGGCTTATTTCAGTGTCATCATCAATGATGAGAGCTTTGCAGCCATCTAACTTTTTTGTATTTGAGCTATGAAATGTTTGTTGTATAGAGATGGCGTCGTTTTTATCATTTTCTAAAATTTCTGACGCAGGGAAGATAATTTTTATCTGTGTACCACTATCTTCTATTGTGTTGATAAGTATACTGCCGAAATGGCTGCGAATTATGCCAAGCACAGCTGCCATACCAAGGCCGCGCCCGGTAAATTTAGTGGTAAAAAATGGGTCAAACATGTTGTCGACTATATCAGGTGACATGCCTGCACCTGTATCTATAACTTCTATATAAACATATCTGCCTTCTTTTAAATAATCAAATGCAGTGTATCTTTTAAGTGACTCAGTTGTTTCATAACTTATACCTGTCGTGATAGTTATCAATCCTTCATCTTTACCAATAGCCTCATAAGCATTGGTGATAAGGTTTAAAATAATTTGCTGAACCTGTGACTTGTCTATTTCTACTTCAGGTAGTGATGCTGTTAGAAATTTTTTAAGTGCAATTTTTCTGGGGATTGCTGATATTATTAAATCAGATAGTTCTTCAATCAATATATTGATATTGACCCTGGAATATTCCATTTTGCCTTTACCTGCATAATCTAACATTTTCTTAGTTAAATCAGCTGCTCTTTGACAGGCAATAATTATTTTATCAAGATGTGATCCGATTTCAGTTTTAGAATTTAGTTTTATTCTGGCCAGGTCTGCATTTCCAGATATGGCCTGTAAAATGTTATTAAAATCGTGAGCAGTGCCGGCTGCAAGTACGCCAAGACTTTCAAGTCTTTGTGCATGCTGTATTTGTTTGTTGAGTGATGCGCTCTCGATTTCTGCTTTTTTTCGTTCGGTTATGTCAACAACTGATGCTAACACGTGTGATTCCTGTTCTATATCTAATGGGTTAAGGCCAATCTCTAATGGTACTTCGTGCCCGTTTTTGCAGAGTCCATAAAGGTCTCGACCTATTCCCATGGCGCGAGATTGCGGTTGTTTAAGAAATTGACTGATGAATTCCGGGTGTTGGTTTTGATGATTTACGGGAACCAGTTTACTTATAGACTGATTAATTAATTCGTCTCTTGTGTAACCAAATATTTCCTCTATCTTTGAATTAACGAGTACTATTTCACCCTGGCTATTGATTAATAAAATACCACTAGGAGAGGCTTCCAGTGCCAGCTGAAATCTCTGTTCCGCTCGTAGTCGTTCTGATATATCAACCACACTTGCAAGAACATAACGAGTGCCATGATCCTCAAGCGGGTTAAGGCCGATCTCTACGGGTATTTTATTTCCGTTTTTGTGCAGGCCGTAGAGTATTTTTTCTGAACCCATGCTTCTAACGGTGGGTTGTTTATAAAATGCATTGCGATAGTCTGGGTGCTGTTGTCGATAATTTTCGGGTATTAATATTTCCAGTGATTGCTCTACCAGTTCTTCTCTTGAGTAGCCGAATATATCTGAAATCTTTTCATTGATATGTAAAATTATTCCCTGTTTATCAACAATGAGTTGCCCACTGGGAGAGGCTTCAAGTGCAAGTCTGAATGCTGCATTTGTCCAGATTGCTGAGTCCATTATGTGCTCCGGTTTTTTTTGAGGAGTATAGCATGCATACTGCAATCTTATGTGTAATCTGTTATTCCAGTAACAGTTCTACTGCTCTGTACTTACAGTAAACTATGATGACTTTACTATTAAGTATATTATTCAAGCTGCAAATTACAATGTTTATTCGCTTAATAATGGCCATGTTAATACTTCACGAAATAGAATGATTTATCACCCTTAATTTTGTCAGGTTATTTTCCGAAATTAGTCGACGATAAAATTACGTGCCCATTAGCGTATTATTAATCTCGGCTGGTTTTTTATATTGTTACTGACAATAGCTTTGTGCGCATTTCAACTGTCGCCAGTACGGTGTCGGTTTCATTCAGAATCAATCATGCAAACCGCTGGCAAGCCCAGTAATAAGCTGGAAGCCATTAGAGAAAGTTGTTATCCCTGCTAATAATAAGACAATTTTGGCCCAATGGAACCCGATATTCGATCTACATGTTCTCGTGCTTGCAGCGTGTACAACGAGATCTGCAGCGAAACTTAAGTCGCGGATTCAGGCTAATAAATTGGCTCTTAAGAGAAGCTTAAGCTTTCCTTAAGCTTCTCTTAAGATTCCCTCGCTATCATTCACACCATATAAAGACAAAACTATGGATGTAAATCGTTATGACTCTAATCAACGGTTCAGCCTTAAGTCTCAGGGCGTCATGTTACATTTCAGCTAGAAGCTCTGTATCGCTATTCCCTATGATGTCACCAGTCAACATGTTGCTGGCATATGATAATGCCTCGAACGAACATAGATTGAAGCTTGCACCGCAGATAAATATCGTAAGCAATATGCGCCAGAGATTTCTACCATCGCACCTGTGCTTCTGAGTATGCACTGTAAATAAGCTCTAAGTGCAGCGACCTGACCCAGGCCAGCCCAGGTTTCAAAGGTATTTGTTCTTGAAAAATCTATTGAATGGGGAGATGGAGTTACAGTTAAGTATGTCGAAATAATCGAGATCAGCAATCTGGCTGTAACGCGTCAGTGGGCGAGCCAGTTACTATTTATTATAGTAGGACGTGGTCGATATGCAGCGGGTTATCGCTGGCTCGTATTTAATGCAAGCCAGCAAAATTGAGCGTATTACCCATGCGTTTATCTTTGCATTACAGGTTATATGTGTCGCCGCCCCCCCCAAGGTCTGGGTAACTGCATGGATACCGCCGAAGTGCTAGCGCCGCATCTGATTCAGGCTCTTCAGGATGATCTAATTTTACTCAGATATATTGACGGGCCTGAAAAACTGTTCGTCATCATGAACCGCATATTATTCATAATCGTAGATCGTGCACTGCTAAAGCAGTTACATGTATGCGTAGGTTTTGCACGACAATAACCTGGAGAATCAGAATGAAATTAAACAAGCCGAGAAAATCATATACACTACTATTAGGTTAAGCTGCGTTGAATCAGACGGGTCTAGTACAGACCGCTGCCATCAGCGAGGCCACAGAACAGCAGTCCGCAGGGCGCAGGTGAATTACCCTCTACAGGGTGATGTACAGGCCGAAGCTTTTGAAAAGCTGATAAAAGGCGGATTAGTGACACATGTTTAGCCTGACGCGGGGGAGGCGTGCATCTGGAACGGCATTATTAAAACTAGCTATGCCGGGGCTAAAGGCAGGCAGTAACAGATAAGGCAACGGCTGGCCTCAATTAATAAACAGCTTACCAGCCATGACAAGTTCGAACAAACGCAAGATGAATAAACAATTATATGGTTACTAGATGCAACTACTTTTAGTGGAAGATGATCCATCACTGGCAAGTGGCTTACAGCGCGCCCTGCAAAATGAAGGCTTCGCGGTTAATCATGTGGCAACAGGTCAGCATGCCCTGCAGGTGGTAAAAACTGAAACGCCAGATATTGTGATTCTTGATCTGGGCTTGCCTGATATCGATGGTCTAGACGTACTGAAGAATATTCGCAAACAACAGGCCGCGTTACCTGTGTTGCTATTAACAGCTCGTGATACGCTGGATGACAAAGTGGCCGGACTGGATACGGGTGCCGATGACTATCTGGCCAAACCTTTCGATATGCCCGAGTTACTCGCACGTTTGCGTGTACTGGAACGACGACTGGGTACCGCTCAGTCGAATGATATTTCAATTGGGCATGTTTCTCTTTCAACAACATCCCATGAAGTGATAGCTGATGGTGTTGAACTGGTGCTTTCCAAACGTGAATATATGCTGCTAAAAGCCCTGATGGAAAATGCCGGGAAGGTACAAACCCGTAATAGTCTGGAATCAAAACTTTACAGCTGGGATGATGAAATCGCCAGCAATGCACTGGAAGTGCATATCCATAATTTACGCAAAAAACTTGGTGCTGATTATATTAAAACAGTACGCGGTGTTGGCTATACGGTAAAGAAAGTTTGAAGTCGATACGTCGCTATCTGGTTATTATTTTATTATCAGCGATTATGCTGATTAATTTTCTGTCGGCTGTGCAGGGATATCGAGGCGGTATGAATCAGGCCGAACTATCATTTGACGAGCAGCTGACTAATATAGCACAAATTATTTCCGACATAGATTCATTTGACAATCGGGAGTTACCCGAGATGGTGTCAGAAACCCTGGCATATCAGATATGGACAAAAGAGGGCGAGCTGCAGGAGCGCACTCATAATGCACCAGTTGAGTTACTAACCCATCTTGAGAATGGGTTTAACTTTGCAAACTTTAGTAATTATCGATGGCGAACTTATGCTCTGTTTGATGAGCATCATCAGCACTGGGTGCTACTGGCTCAGCGTATGGATATACGTTATGCAATGGCAGATCGTATCATCGTTGAATCGATAATGCCGATTGTTATAGGCATTCCTGTTACTGGCCTGATAATCTGGTTTTTTGTTGGCAGAGGCCTTTCACCGTTGTATAAACTGGCAAACCAGTTGCATAAAAAGCACGTTGAAGATTTGTCGCCGTTAAAATTAGATAATCCACCGCAGGAACTTGCTCAGGTGTTGCAGTCGGTGAATCAGTTAATGCAGCGTTTATCTGATTCGGTAACCCGAGAGAAACGTTTTGCATCCGATGCGGCACATGAATTGCGCACGCCTATTAGTATTCTGAAGATTCACCTGCATAATCTATTACATGAACATCCGGAGATAACAGCAGAAACGGCTGAATTTCAATCAAGCCTGTCACGTCTGGAACATCTGGTTGATCAGATTCTCGCGCTTTATCGATGTGCGCCAGACCAGTTTATTGCAAAATTTGAAATGATTGATTTATATAAAATTGCGCAGGATGTTATAGCACAACAATATCAGTCAATTGAGCAAAAACAGCAATCTATCGAGTTGCTTGGTGATGCTGTGAAAATTAAGGCGAGTCCATTTGCCATTGAAACATTGCTGCAGAATTTGCTCAGCAATGCCATCAAGTATTCACCCGAAGGCAGCGAATTACGCATCAGCACCGGTATAAAAAACGCACAGGCAATACTTTGTGTAGAGGATTCAGGGCCAGGTATTATAAAAGAGAATCGAGCGAAGGTGTTTGAACGCTTTTACCGGGCGACAGATGAGATGCCTATACAAGCGGCGAATGCTGAGTCATCACCGGTGACGGGTTGTGGTCTGGGGCTGGCTATTGTGCAGAATATTGCGCAGCAGCATCATGCAAAAATTGAATTGTCAGATTCGTCCTTTGTTAGTGGCTTAGCGGTGACAGTTGTATTTTCAGGAGTTGATGAATAATGAGTTATCAGTTCAATCAATTATTATCAGGTCTTTTACTTTTATGTGTATGTTTTAACACAGCCAATGCGACACCTGAATTTAAAATTGAAATTAAGGACAATCTGTTTTTCCCCGCTGAGTTAACTGTGCCAGCCAATACAAAAGTTAAATTACGTATATTTAATCTTGATTCAACGCCCGAAGAGTTTGAAAGCTATGAATTAAACAGGGAAAAAGTCATTGTGGGTAATAGCCAGACTGTGATTTTTATTGGGCCATTATTGCCTGGTAGCTATCCTTACTTTGGGGAATTTAACCCGAAAACAGCGCAGGGAATAATTTATGCGAAATAAATATTCTAGAGGTTTTTTATGCTGCTAAGTTCTGTTGTTATTATTTTACGCGAAGTACTTGAAGGCGCATTACTTCTCAGTGTGTTTCTCGCATTGTCCTGGCATCAGGGGTATCAGTTTCGCTGGTCACTGACGGCGCTATTCGCTGGTGTTATTGGTGCTGTGTTTTATGCAGCGGAATTTGAATCAATTTCTACCTGGTTTGATTATGTTGGACAGGAAGTTGTTAATGCGAGTCTGCATTTTTTAATCGTGCTGTTTCTAACCATGTTTAGCCTGTTTTATACGGCTTATAAAGGTCGCTATGATCGGGCAAAAATCATTTTTATGACGATTGCTGTTGCCCTGACAATTGTGCGTGAAGGATCAGAAATCCTCCTCTATCTATCTGGCTTCGTTGGTAGAGATGAGGCTCTATCATCTGTTATTTTAGGGGGCATTATCGGTGCGGGTATTGGTTTGAGCCTGGGCGGCTTACTGTATTACTCGCTAATTGACTTTATTCCCAGTTATACACGAAAAGTCGCCTATGGTTTACTTGCCCTGTTTTCCGCAGCCATGTTATCCGATACCGTTACAATGTTAACGCAGGCTGACTGGTTACCCGCGCAACATTATTTATGGGATAGTTCTAGCTGGCTGGCTGAAGAGTCACTGTTAGGTCACCTGCTCTATGCTTTACTGGGCTATGAGGCTACGCCCACGGCATTACAGCTGGCTGCATATATAACGGGTTTATTTCTGGTGCTGGTATTGCCCAGATTGTTCAGTAAAGGAGTCGCCTTTAATGGCCATAAATAAAATATGTCAGCGACTGATCTCCGGTTTCTTTTCAATAAGTAGTCTTTTTATTTCATCGGCTGCATTTGCAGATGGACTGAGCATCGATAAGGTATACCATCCATATGTACAGCCCCTGGAGAGAGAGCTTGAGTTTCGCTGGCTGTACTTTGATCAGAACGCCAATGCAAATGCCAGTGGCAATAACCAGATTTATCGCCTGGGCTATGGTCAGTCTGTGTCAGATAGCTGGTTTCTTGAAGCCTATATTATTGGTGATAAAAATAATAATGAAAGCCGTATTAACGCGTATGAATTCGAGGCGAAATGGCAGTTAACCGAGCAGGGTGAATATGCAGCGGACTGGGGCCTGTTATTTGAATATGAAAGAGGTCGTGACAGGGGCATTAGAGAACTCTCAACTACCCTGATGGCGGAACGTGAATGGGGTCGTACAGTTGGTACGGGAAATGTCAGCATGGCATTTGAATCGGGTGCCGATATTGATAACGAACTGGAAATGTCAGCAGCGTTTCAACTCCGCTATCGATATTCACGTGCGCTGGAGCCTGCGATAGAATTATATTCGGCTCAGGATACTCTGGCGCTCGGTCCGGCAATTATGGGTGAGCAACGTTTTGGTGTGCGTAAAAAGCTACACTGGGAACTTGGCCTGATCGCCGGTCTCTCTAATGAAACTCCCGATACTACGCTAAGAGCACTGGCTGAATTTGAGTTTTAGCTGCAGCAGGTTTTAATGCAGTACCGACAACGTTACCAGATTAGAGTGCTCTACATATCAGGCCTGTTTCTATTGGCGTCTTTATTTATAAACGCTCATTTACGCTCGGTAATGTATATAAGGTATTCTGCCCCGGTATTAATCCGTAATGAATGTAATGATACTCTGCTCGTCAATCGGCCATTGAACTTGTTTGCATAATAAATGTCGAGGTCTGTATGCTTATTATTCGTTCAATTAATTGTTATCTTTATGATTGATTATATGTAAGTCTCTATCTATTCTGTCCAGTAACGACAGGGCAGCAGTGCTAACAGGAGGGTGTATGAAAGTCACCGAGCAGCTTCAGAAAATGGGTCAGAGTCTCTGGCTTGATAATATTACACGAGACTTAATTAACAGTGGCACACTGGCTCACTACATAAACGATTTCTCCATCACCGGGTTAACATCTAATCCTACCATTTTTGAAAAAGCCATTAGTACTACAGATCTGTATGACGAAGAAATACGTAGTCATTCTCAAAAAGTTATCCTGAATGAAGACGTTTTTTTTCAGCTAGCATTGAATGATCTAGGGCAGGCGGCAAAACTTTTCAAGCCTGTTCATGATGAAACAGACGGACTTGATGGCTGGGTTTCGTTAGAGGTATCTCCGTTACTGGTTGATGATGCAGAAGGCACAATTAAAGCGGCGGTCGAACTGTATTCTCAGGCTGAGTTCGCCAATCTACTGATTAAAATTCCTGGCACAGAAGCGGGTATTAGGGCCATAGAAGAAACTATTTATTCCGGCGTGCCCGTTAATGTCACACTCCTGTTTTCAAAGCAGCAGTATGTTGCTGCAGCAGAAGCCTATATGCGAGGTATTGAACGTCGTATTGCGGAAGGAATGAGTCCTCATATAAGTTGTGTTGCCTCGCTATTTGTTAGTCGCTGGGATGTCGCGATAAAAGATAAGGTCAATACCGATTTACAGAACAAACTGGGTATTGCGATTGCACAGGACTGTTATAAGGCTTACCAGGAATTAATGGTATCCACGCGTTGGCAAACACTGATTGAAGAAGGTGCACAGGGGCAACGTCTATTATGGGCAAGTACCGGAACTAAAGATCCTCATGCTCCCGCCACGCTCTATATTGATGCCCTAGCAGCCCCGAATACAATCAATACGATCCCTGAAAAAACACTGCATGCATTTGCAGAACATGGCCAGATTGCCAGTGAGCTAGATGCGGATGCGGATGCGAGTGATGTTGAATCACTGCTGGACGCATTTTCAAAAGAGGGTATAGATCTTGATGATCTGGCTAGCCAGTTACAGAAACAGGGTGCAGAGTCGTTTGCTCAGTCATGGCGAACTTTGCTCGATTGCATTCACGCTAAACGCGAAGTAAGCACTAACAGTTAAATAATGAAGATTAACAGTTTCGAACCTGGCTAAATACGCGATTAACGACCGTTTGTAGCATCGTTTTTCTGGCTTCGTTTACAGGCATACATTTCTCGATCTGCTACCGCGAGTAACTTATCAGTGGTGTTGCCATCATCAGGGTATATGGCAGCACCAATACTGCAACTCATGTTATATTCTTCATTATCGATAGACAGCGTTTTCTTTAAGGCATCGGATAAAACGCTAACTATCTTCAGGACTTTATCTTTACCCGATGTGTGCTCTAACAAAATAACGAATTCGTCCCCGCCAATACGCGCGAGTGTATCTGAGTCACGAATTTCCTGCTTTAGTCGTTGTGCTGCGACGATAAGAACCTGATCACCAAAGGCATGGCCTTTTTTATCATTGAAGCTTTTGAAATTATCGAGGTCAATATAGAGTAAGGTAAATGAATTTTGCTCGCGTTTGCAACGTGAGATTAAATGTTGAATGCGATCAAGAAACAGATAACGATTAGGTAGTTTTGTTAGCTGGTCATAATGCGCCAGGTGTTCTAGTCGCTCAACTTCATTGATGCGATCAGTGATATCGCGATTAATACCTAATGCACCAATCATCTGCTCATTATTATCAAAAATTGGCAGACACATCGATTCGATCCAGCCAATGTGACCGTCCTTATGCAGCATTCTTACTTCGCCAGTCCATTTCCCATGTTTTTTAACAGTGGAGATCACTTCTGATGTGATGTGTTCAACATCTTCTGGAACATGCAAAATACAGACAGGCTGACCAATGGCCTGTTGCTTGCTGTATCCGTAGAGCTTTTCTGAGCCTGTGTTCCAGTCAATGATTATGCCATCCAGATCTGTCACGACCACGGCGTCGAACAAATAATCAAAAGCTTTAGCGCGTTGCTTGAGCGTATTTGCGTCCATGTTTTTATTATAGCAGTGTAATCAGTGAAGGCCTGTTTTACTGCGCTTTGTCTGATTCAGTCAACCGGTTCATCTGCTGTTTCAAATTAAGCCGATATTATATATGCTTGACAATATATACCAAAAAGCATATATATTGCCTATGATTATCGACTCACAAACTTTATTCTCAGCCCTGGCGAATGATATTCGCCTGCGCTGTATGATGCTATTAACGTTGCAGGGCGAGCTATGCGTGTGTGAACTGACTCATGCACTTGAGCTTTCGCAACCGATGATTTCAAGGCATCTGGCCTTATTGCGAGCTGACGGGCTGGTCACAGATCGGCGCGCAGGGCAGTGGATTTATTATCAGATTAATCCGCAGTTGCCAGACTGGGTGTCTGATGTACTGCATGTGACGGCTCAGGCCAACCAGAAAAACGCCCCCTATGCCAGCGATATCAAAGCCTTATTGAACATGTCAAACCGGCCAGATGCCAGCTGTTGTGCCTGAATCACGGCATGACTTTACCCGTTATTAAATTGAGGAATACGCCATGAGTGAATGTTGCCCCCCTTCTTCCGATTGCTGCTCGCAAGATGACAGTAAAACGAAACACACCGAACATGACCAGCATCGTCAGAGCGTGCGAGATGCCTATGCACAGGTCGCAAATGCCAATAATGCAGATGAAGCCTGCGGCATTGGCGCGAGCTGTTGTGGTACCAGTGATGACGCTTCAATTAACACGCTGATTTCAACGCGTCTGGGCTACAGTAAGGCGGAACTCGATCTGGTGCCATCAGGTGCCGATATGGGGCTGGGCTGTGGTAATCCCAGGGCCATTGCGGCATTAAAGCCGGGTGAAGTCGTGGTTGATCTGGGGGCGGGGGGTGGCTTCGACTGTTTTCTTGCCGCGCATGAAGTTGGCCACTCCGGTCATGTAATCGGTGTTGATATGACGCCCGATATGTTATCCAAAGCACGCGCAAATGCACTCAAAGGCCTGTTCGAAAATGTTGAGTTTCGTCTGGGTGAGATTGAGCATTTGCCCATTGCCGATGAATCCGCCGATGTGATTATTTCCAACTGTGTTATTAACCTGTCACCGAATAAGCAACAGGTGTTTAACGATGCCTATCGTGTATTAAAGCCGGGCGGGCGTCTTGCCATTTCAGATGTGGTTGCCACTGTTGAGCTGCCGGAGGAGATGCGTAACGATGCAGCGCTTATCGCAGGCTGTATGGGTAATGCATCACTGATGGATGCGCTTGAACAGATCATGATAAACGCGGGCTTTGAACAGATTAAAATACAGCCCAAAGATGAATCAAAAGCGTTTATCAAAGACTGGGCGCCCGATCATAACATTACCGACTATGTCGTTTCCGCCACCATAGAAGCGATCAAACCGCGTGAATGTTGTGCGACAGACTGCTGCGCCTGAAACAGGTAAAAATTAACATACCATACAAAAATATTTCTGGGGATGACAAATGACAATTCGTGTAGGGATTAATGGCCTGGGGCGTATGGGGCGCCTGGGATTTCGCGCAGGCTGGGATAACCCGGCCTATGACATTGTTCATGTAAATGAAATTTCAGGTGGTAGCCACGCCATGGCGCACCTGCTGGAATTCGATTCGGTGCATGGGCGCTGGGATCGAGATATATCGCACACCGATGATGCCATTGTTATTGAAGGTAAAACGGTCAGTTGTAGTCAACAGAAAAATCCTGTAGATATCGACTGGGTTGGTATGGGTATAGATCTGGTGATTGAATGTACGGGAAAGTTCAAAAGCGAAGCGGATCTGCAATGCTATTTTGATCAGGGATTAAAAAAAGTTCTGGTTTCTGCGCCGGTGCCTGAACCGGCGATTAATATTGTTTACGGTATTAATCATGCTGAGTATGACGCACAGAAACACCATATCGTGACTGCTGCATCCTGCACCACCAATTGTCTTGCCCCGGTTGTTAAAGTGATGAATGAGCATATCGGTATAAAGCACGGCTGTATGACCACTATCCATGATATGACCAATACACAAACCATTGTCGATAAGGGGCATAAAGATTTACGTCGTGCCCGTGCCTGTGGTGAATCATTAATTCCAACAACAACCGGATCTGCCAAGGCTATTACAAAAATATTCCCGGAACTGCAGGGGCGATTAAATGGCCATGCAGTCAGAGTACCACTACTCAATGCATCACTCACCGATTTTGTTTTTGAAGCGAAACGCGAAACCACCGTAGAAGAAATTAATGCCCTGTTTAAACTGGCGGCGGAAGGTGAGCTTAAAGGTATTTTAGGCTATGAAGAGCGCCCACTGGTATCGGTGGATTATGTGAACAATCCGCATTCATCGATTATCGATGCGCTTTCCACTATGGTGATTAATGGCACTCAGGTAAAAATTTATGCCTGGTACGATAACGAATGGGGCTATGTTAATCGCATGATGGAACTGGCGGCATTGATCAGTAAAGAGCTGTAATGTTGTATAGAGCGAGTTAATAAGCATGGATACAGGTTTGCGCAATTACCTGATAGTAACCGGCGGATACTGGGCGTTTACCCTGACTGACGGTGCGATTCGGATGCTGGTGGTACTGTACTTTCATCTGCTGGGATATTCACCGTTTGAAGTGGCCATGCTGTTTCTGTTTTATGAGTTTTTCGGCATTGTGACTAATCTGGTGGGTGGCTGGTTAGGTTCACGCATTGGTTTAAATTTAACCATGCATATTGGCATGGGTCTGCAGGTGTTTGCGCTGTCTATGTTGATGGTACCCGATGCCTGGTTGAGTGTGGCTTATGTAATGCTGGCACAGGCCTTATCCGGTATCGCAAAAGATTTAAATAAAATGTCTGCTAAAGCCAGTGTTAAAACCTTGCTGCCAGATGGTGATAACGAATCACGCCTGTTTAAATGGATTGCAGTATTAACCGGTTCTAAAAATACTCTGAAGGGCATTGGTTTTTTCCTTGGTGCTTTATTACTTGAGTTATTTGAATTTAGAGGCGCCTTAGGCATCTTGTCTGCAGGATTATTGCTGGTGCTGTTGCTGTCTATTGTTTTATTACCCGCGGGCTTAGGTAAAGCGAAAAACAAAGCGAAATTTTCACAGGTGTTTTCAACCTCGCCCGCAGTTAATATTTTATCTGCAGCACGTTTCTTTCTGTTTGGTGCGCGTGATGTCTGGTTTGTAGTGGCACTGCCGGTTTATCTTTATTCTGTATTCGACTGGAGCTTTATGCAGGTCGGTGGTTTTATTGCGTTATGGATTATTGCCTATGGGATGGTGCAGGCCAGTGCGCCTAAACTGATTCAACGCAGTCATCATGGTGAAGGGCCAACAGGCAGCACCGCAAAAGTATGGGCGTATTTACTCGCGGGCTTGCCATTGGCTATCGCTACTGGTCTTTATTCCGGTTTCCAGCCAGAGCTGGTTCTTATTGTCGGCCTGATTATTTTCGGTATTGTGTTTGCAATTAATTCTGCCGTGCATTCCTATCTGATTGTGGCCTGGTCGGAACATGAAAATGTTTCAAAAAATGTGGGTTTCTATTATATGGCAAATGCCGGTGGACGCCTTGCGGGCACCGTGCTCTCTGGCCTGATGTACCAGGCTCAGGGATTAATCGGCTGCTTAATCGTGTCCAGTCTCTTTGTGTTTGCAGCTGCAGTGCTTTCCCAGCGTTTGCCAAACATGTCATTCAATGAGACGATAGAGTAATTCGTAACATCTAAACGTGTCTTCATTAGCAAGGCACGTATCAAATCTGTGATTCTGCTTTGTTTATTTGATAACGAATACAGAATCCAGTCACTGTAAGTCGGTTTTACATTTAAATCGTTTGTGAAATATGATCGATATAAGGCGATGCTCTGCTGACGAGTGCGCTTATATCAGATAAGACTATTCAAATAAAAATAGAAGCATAAAGGCATGGGCAATGATTGTATCATTTGTTTTCTTTTTACTACTTTTTACTTTAATTGGTGTTGCCTCGGCGTTTAAAAGTCGCGGTACCAAACAGGATTATTATCTCGCTAGTGCCAGTGTAAAGCCATGGCTGGTGGGTTTGTCTGCTGTGGCAACCAACAACAGTGGCTATATGTTTATCGGGGTGATTGGTTACACCTATGTCACCGGACTGGCTTCTATCTGGTTAATGCTCGGCTGGATAGCGGGTGATTTTCTCGCCTCAATTTATATACATGCCCGTTTGCGCAAGGCCACCGCGAGAAGTGGTGAAGTCAGTTACGCCGGAGTGCTCAGTCACTGGCATGGCGATAACAACGAATGGTTACAACGCCTGATTGGTATTCTGTCGCTGTGTTTTTTACTGGTCTATGCCAGTGCGCAACTGGTTGCAGGTAGCAAGGCCTTACATGTGTTATTCGACTGGCCGCTTTGGTCCGGTGCGGTGATGGGGGCCGTGATGGTGGCGATATACTGTTTTGCGGGCGGTATTCGTGCATCGATATGGACGGACGCTGCACAGTCGATCGTGATGATTTTTGCCATGGGATTAATGCTCTGGGTTGCCACCGAATCACTGGGCGGTATTAGCGCGACACTTTCACAGATGCATCAGGTGGATGGTTTTATGGACTGGTTTCCAAAAGATCTTGCGCTACCTGGAATCGCAGGTGGTGTTCTGTTTGCAGTGAGCTGGTTATTTGCGGGCTTATCTGTGATTGGTCAGCCGCATATTATGGTTCGCTTTATGACCTTAAACGATTCGCAAAATATGCGTTCGGCGAAACTCTGGTATTACCTGTGGTTTATTCTTTTTTATAGTGCAGCAACGGGCGTGGGTATGTTGTCACGAGTTTATCTGGTTGATACCGGCGCTTTTGATGCCGAACTGGCATTACCTGCAATGGCGCAACAATTATTACCGCCCGTGCTCGTGGGCCTGGTGCTTGCCGGTATTTTTGCGGCAACCATGTCAACAGCCGATTCACTGGTGTTAAGTTGTTCCTCGGCGATAACCCATGATCTGTTACCGCATAACATTGAGCGGACCTATTTACTCAAAATTTCGACGGTATTTATTACGCTGTGCGCATTGGGGCTTGCGCTAATGAATAATCAAAGTGTATTCAATATGGTGATTATGGCCTGGTCCGGTCTTGCGAGTGCATTTGTGCCATTATTATTTATGCTGGCGCTAGGTAAAAAACCATCTCAATTGATCAGTATTATTGCTGTAGTCACGGGTTTTGTTACGGCAATTCTCTGGCGTAATGCGGGCTTGCAGTCGGCTGTATATGAAGGCCTGCCCGGTATCATCGCAGGCCTTCTGGTTTTTCTTCTGGTGGGGCGGTTACACAAAAAAACGGCCTGATGTCAGGCGAATGAGTTTGTGCAGGGCAGTTGCTCAGCCGATGCCTGTTTGTGCTGGTTGATTTTCTGCCAGATTTTTTCGTGGAAATGATACGCCACCGTATTAATCGCAGGCTCAACCAGTGCAATTGCGCCTCCCACCAGGATACTGCCACTTAGAATGTAGGCAACACTAAATGCCACGCTGAAATGCACAACGGCGAAACTTGCTGTCTTGCTCATGATTCATTCTCCTGTAAATGTATCTGTGATTCAGTTTGCCTGTGAAATAACGGTCTGTGAAATTGTTTGTTTTAATCTGAGAGATAGTCGTTTTCTATCAGTCACTGTATGTGTTTTTAATCGCTACTATACGCGTTTATAATCCTTTGATTGTAAATACCAATGGCTCGCATTAATAAATACAATCACTCTTTACTGATCGTTTTTTATTATAGTGTGTGGGTTAATGAATAAGCATAATAAAGTGTGAATGTGTGATGATAAAAATGAATGCGGAAGATCTTTATAATCGCATTAGTGGTGATGAAGATGCACGCGTCTGTAAAGATATTCCTGATGCGGCCTGCAATGATCAGCCGCGTAATTTCTTTGCCTACCTGTGGGCTAATCTGCTGGGCAAGGTGGCTGATGAAATTGCCAGCGCCAAACTGATTATTCCCTGGTTATTCGGCATGCTCGGTGTGCCAGCCACGTTTACCGGCTTTCTGGTGCCGATTCGCGAAGCTGGTGTGTTGTTACCGCAATTAGCGGTAGCGGCCATGGTAAGACATCTGGCGATTCGTAAAGGTGTGTGGGTTGTTGGTGCATTACTTTCTTCAGTGAGTCTGTTTGCCATGGCCTGGGTTGTGGTGTCACTTGAAGGGAGTGATGCAGGCTTTGCGATTCTTGCCATGCTTATATTATTCAGCCTGTCTCGAGGTATCTGTTCGGTTTCGGCCAAAGATGTTTTAGGTAAAACAGTCTCGAAAAGTCGACGTGGGGCATTAATGGGCTGGAGTGCGGCAGTGTCCGGCGTGGTGGTGCTGGCAATTGGTTTGTGGTTGAGCCGTATGCCACTGGAAACATCAGGCTTACACATTTTTACTGGTTTATTAATGGCCGGTGGTGTTATCTGGATTATCGCCGCACTTATATTCTCTTCTATTCGTGAACAGCCTGGCGCTACAGAAGGGGGTGCGAATGCATTAACAGTGGCTTTACAGCAGTTACAGCTACTGGTGCATGACATTCCATTCAGACGCTTTGTGATGGCACGCAGCTTTTTACTGGCGGTGGCACTGGCACCGCCCTTTTATGTGTTACTGGCGCAGCAACAATCCGACACTGGCTTGCTGGGGCTGGGTGCCTTAATTATTGCGAATGGTCTGGCCAGTAGTCTGTCCTCGCCGTTCTGGGGATACATGGGGGATCGTTCATGTCGTTCAGTGATGGTGACAGGCGCATTAGGCGCAGGACTGCTGGGTATCTTTACCTATGCGGCAGTCGAAATGAAATGGCATTGGGTGACCAGTGAAATGGGGCTGGCTTTTATCTTTCTATTATTCAATGTTATGCATGCAGGAGTGCGACTGGGTCGTAAAGTCTATCTTGTCGATATGGCCACGGCTGAAACGCGTGCGGCCTATGTCGCTGTGTCGAATACCGTTGTTGGGGTGATGATGTTATTCGGCGGTTTGATTGGTTTGCTGGGCGACTGGATAGGTGCCGCTGCAACCATTTTAGTGCTGGCCATTTTGTCTTTGATGGCTGCATTTTATATTTCAAAACTGCCACAGGTAAGTGACGCCGCTTAAGGTTTATTTTTATTAGACTGAAAACACCTGTGGCAGGTAAAAGATAACAAACAGGGTAATCAAAATGCTACCTGTTATATTCAGCCAGATACCGGCCCCCGCCATTTGGGGAACACTTACTCTACGGCTACTAAACACAATGGCATTGGGTGGTGTGGCTACGGGAAGCATAAAGGCGAAGGATGCTGAAAGGGCAACGGCGACCATGAGATACAGTGGGTTCACCTGAATGGCAACTGCAAATGCGCCCATGACAGGCAGCAGCAATGAAGCCGTTGCTGTATTCGATGTAACTTCAGTTAAAAATATAACCAGTAATACCACCATAAATATAATCAGAATCAGGTCAATGCCCTGCAGTGATAACAACTGATTGGCCAGCCACTCCGTCAGGCCACTACTGGTAAAACCACTTGCCAGTGCAAAGCCACCACCAAATAAAATAATAATATCCCAGGGTATGTTTTTTGCCGTGTTCCAGTCGAGCAGATATTCGCCCTGTTTAAAATTAGCAGGAATAATAAACAGTAACAGGGCACCGGCAATCGCAATGCTGGCATCGGATACAGGTTCGAGTAGTTCAATATTAAACAGGCCACGAATGATCCAGCCCGCGGCAACCAGTAAAAAAATGCTCAGCACTTTTTTCTCAGCAGATGACATCGCACCTAGTTCCTGCAGCTTTGCGCGAATACTCTGTTTACCGCCGGGAAGCTCAATAAATTCTGCTTTGAATGCAACGCGTGTGAGATAGAGCCAGGTTAGAAATAGCATGGTGATTGATAGTGGTACGCCAAACGCCATCCACTGTACAAAACTGATACTGTAGCCAAAATTAGTTTCGATCACACCTGCGAGAATAGCATTGGGTGGTGTGCCAATTAAGGTCGCTGTGCCACCTATGGAAGCCGCATAGGCAATACTTAGCATGAGTGCAGTGGCGAAAGGTGAATCTGCGTTGACATCGGCATGCTGCTGGGTCTGTTTGATGACTGCAATGCCAATCGTCACCATCATCATCGCGGTAGCGGTATTACTAATCCAGGCAGACAGAAAGGCGGTGGCCAGCATAAAACCAAGAATTATCTGATTAGCAGAAACCCCGACGAGTAATATGGTATGTAATGCGATACGTTTGTGTAATTGCCATTTCTCGATGCAGATGGCAATCAGGAAACCACCCATAAACAGAAAGATAAGGTGATTGCCATAGGCCAGAGTGACTTTGCTGGTTGGCATAACATCAAGTAATGGAAATAGTACTATGGGTAATAGCGCGGTTGCCGGAATGGGAATGGCTTCGGTAATCCAGAAGGTGGCCATCAGCAGGGCAACGGCGGCTACCTGCAGGCTATGTGCCGGCATATCTGCTGGTTGTGGCAGTAGCAGTAAGACAATAAATAATAAGGGCCCCAGAAACAGGCCCGTTATTTGGCGTTTGTGAAAGTGATTGAGTGCGGGCACTGTTTAACTCGTGGTTACCTGATCAGGCCTGATTGTATCTTATTTCATGCCTGCGGTTTACAGCGATGCAGGTTTCTTTTGCGTCAGTTTACAGCCATTTATCCAGGGCAATATGCCTGCATAAAATGGTGCAGCTTGCGATGTTGGTAACTCTAATCAGCATGTCCAGAAGATGTCCTTTTTAATTATTCTGTATTTGTTATTCAGGGTTTTACTTTGTCGATCGTTAAGTGAGAAACACTTTAAAATCAATGGAACCCTTTTTGATACCTGAGCGTTCTTTTATATGAGCTGTATCAACTTTTCGAATTATATGTATTTACTTGTTTGCAGACAGTATTACTATGTTCGAGTTGTTAGAGCAGGATTGTATCTGCGTTCAATACTTCACTCCGCACCTGAAGAGTGGTTCCTGAGGAGTGGTTATAGATGTCAGGTATGAAAACTTAGTAGCAGACGACTAAATTACCCGAGCAGGGTGATTGACTATAAATGATGACGATATAGAAAGAGGAACTTCTTATGTTTAAAAAAATTATTCTGGTAGCGGGGCTTTCCAGCATTTTATTCACAGCGAGCGGTATTGCATTTGCAGCAGATCAGGATCGCGATCAATTACGAGATCAGGACAGACTTGAAACTCAGGATCGCATTTATGGCAGTGAGCTGATGACTAGCCAGGAGCGTGCTGAGCATCGATCGCAAATGCGTGCGGCAACATCTGCAGAAGCACGTGAACGCATTCGTAACGAGCATCACGAGCGTATGAAAGTACGTGCCAAAGAACGCGGTGTAACAATCCCCGATGAGCCACCTGCAATGCGTCAGGGTGGTATGGGAAATGGCATGGGTAATGGCATGGGGAATGGCATGGGGAATGGCATGGGGAATGGCATGGGGAATGGCATGGGGAATGGCGGTGGAATGGGCGGCGGTAAACGCTAATCACCTGATTTCGTTTAACGGTTAATTAACCGTTAGTGCCTGGCAAAAAATTGTGCAGCTGGGTTTTCTAGCTGCGCAAATTTTTATATAACTCGTCACTCAGCTTCACTGCTATCTGCTTTCTGGCTGTTTCATTGCCAGTTAAATACTTATCTCTTATGTAATGCCGCCTTAATCCATGTGTTTTAAATGGAAAATTGTCGCTACGCTGTGTACTGCTGTACGTTAAAATAAAATGTACTCAGCCCTTTAATTCAGCAATAATGCCTCAAAGTAAGACAATCGACTTACTAACCATGTATGGAGGTTCTACGATGAGCAATGATCTATTTTCACCTTTTACTCTGGGTGATATCTCCCTGAGCAATCGCCTGGTAATGGCTCCAATGACCCGTAACCGCGCTAATCAGGATAATGCCCCGCACAGTTTGAATGTTCAGTACTACCAGCAACGCGCCACAGCAGGTTTGATAATTACCGAGGCCTCGCAGGTTTCTCCGCAAGGGGTGGGATATCCCGCAACACCGGGTATATACAGTGATGCACAGGTGACCGGCTGGCGTGAGGTAGTGGATGCCGTGCATGCTGAAGGTGGTCATATCTTCATTCAATTATGGTATTGCGGGCGTATTTCTCATCCGAGTCTATTGCCTGAAAACCAGACACCTGTCGCCCCGTCAGCAATTCGTCCGGCTGGAGACGCGTTTACATTCGAAGGACTGCAACCGTTTGTAGAGCCACGAGCGCTTGATGCTGCTGAAATAAAACAGATCGTTGCGCAGTATAAACATGCGGCAGACATGGCTAAACAGGCAGGTTTTGATGGTATAGAAGTGCATGCAGCGAATGGTTATCTGATTGATCAGTTTTTACGTGATGGCAGTAATCAGCGCACAGATGAATTTGGTGGCAGTGTAGAAAACCGCATGCGCTTTCTAAATCAAATACTCGATGCAGTGTGTGAGGTATGGCCATCTCAACGAGTCGGCATTCGACTGACTCCCGAAAACAGCTTTAACGATATGTCCGATTCAAACCCTGCTGAGCACTTTAGTTATTTTATAAAACAGCTTAATTCGCGCAATCTGGCTTATCTGCATGTGCTGGAAGGTGACATGATGAGCAAGGAAAAGAAGCTGGATTATCGACAATTACGCGATACTTATGACGGCGTTTATATGGCCAATAACGGTTATGATAAGTCCAGAGCCGAGGCCGCACTGAGCAATGGAGATGCAGATCTGATCGCTATTGGTGTGCCATTTCTGGCCAATCCTGATTTGCTGAATCGCTATCAGAAAAATTTACCGCTTAATGAGCCTGACATGGCCACATTTTACGGCGGTGATGCACAGGGTTATACCGATTATGCCTATGCTGAATAAGGCATAACAGCAAAATAGGACATATCTAATATATAGTCATCTAGCTGTGGCCAGCTGTAGATGGCTATATATCATTTTCTGAATCATCTCGCGTCTCCACTGTGCCTGGCAAACTTGTTGAAACGACAGAGATTTTATACACAATCTGGTCTATAAACAGTATTAATCAGTGTCATATATTCTTAATCAGGTAATATTGAACGAGTCCGTGCGCTGACTTTGTCGTGCTGATCTGCGTGATCTATTAGATCTCTATAAATGCTAAAAAACAATTCATCTTAGGGTCTTCCAGAATGGCTGAACTGCTGTTAAAACTTCCGCTGAGCAATTTTTATTTTGTCGGGTTTATTCTACTGCTGGTGTTTATCGGGCTAAGCGTTTTTTATCGCCAGTTAAATCAGCTACATCATTCTGCTGATAAAAACAAATCGAGTGCACAGACTGTTTCCAGAGTATGGAAGTTTGCGATTATTTTTAATGCGGCATTAATTTTTTCAATATCAATATTAGCCGTCTGGGGGCTGGAAAATATTAAAGAGGAACTAAAAAATAATATTAAGGTATCAATTGAAACAGTATTAAATACAACTCAGAAGTCGTTAAACATCTGGATAAAAGATCAGAAAAATCAACTGGAGTTTATTGCAACAGATCCCGGTATTGTTACCAATGTAGAGGCGTTAATTGACAAATATAAAAATAATATTGATCCCTTAACGACAGCAGAGTTAGAAAACCTAAGATCCAGTTTTACAGAGTACAAGAAAAGATCAGGTCATATTGGATTTTTTATAATCTCACCAGATGGTCATAATGTTGCATCTATGCGTGATAGTAATATTGGGCATGAAAATATCATTTATACGGCGCGGCGAGATCTGTTCGAAAAAGTTCTGCAAGGTCAGAGCGTCTTTATACCACCGATAGAATCTGATGTGGTTATAGATAATGTTAAGCTGATAGCCGGTAAAAATGTTCCGCCAACCATGTTTATTGCCTCACCCATACGCAACCTGCATGATGACATTATTGCGGTTATTACAGAAAGATATGATCCGGCAAGTAGTTTTAGTGAAATTGCCCAGTTAGGCCGTATTGGGCAATCGGGTGAAACCTATGTTTTTGATAGCGAAGGTTATCTATTAAGTGAAAGTCGATTTGAAAACCAGTTACATGATATTGGGCTTTTAAAAAAATCAGATAATAGTATTTTATCAATACAGCTTCTAGATCCCGGCATTAACCTCGTCAAAAATCGCCCGTCAAATAGTGAACGTAATGCCTTACCACTCACTGTTATGGCCAGACACGCCCTGAAGGGTAATGCGGGAAATGATCTGGATGGTTATCGTGATTATCGAGGTGTAATAGTCGTAGGCGTTTGGGTGTGGGATGAGTTCCATCAGTATGGTATTGCCAGCGAGATAGATTTGCAGGAAGCGATGCGTCCCTATTCAAACGCCAGATTTGTGCTGGGGTCAATTCTATCAATCATTGTTCTGCTGTTTCTGAGTTTTACCTACCTTATGCTGAGCTTAACCAGCCGAATGTCAAAAACGTTGCAGGGTGCACATGACAAACTGGAAGCGAGAGTGGCATTACGTACAGATCAGTTAAAAAAAGCCCATAAAGAAACCGAGCTTGTGTTACATGATCTGGAAGAAAAATCCAAAACGCTAGAGCTGGTGATTGATAGTA
>Ga0316207_10001270_pt1 | contig 32078 bp, 28 predicted proteins | sample 6weekpyrite_MG_FD_204943 | JGI IMG/M metagenome (GOLD analysis project Ga0316207, IMG submission 204943) | Microbial mat bacterial communities from mineral coupon in-situ incubated in ocean water Damariscotta River, Maine, United States -... | ecosystem: Environmental > Aquatic > Marine >...
CCTCGCTAGCTCCGGCCTCCATCAGCTCCTGCATATGACTTTCGTCCGAGGTCCGCACCAGCACCGGGATATCAGCATTGGCACTGCGCACCTGTTTGAGAATCTTCAGCGCCGTGGCCGGATCCTCAACACTGACCACCAAGGCTGCGGCTCGCTCCAAACCAGCTGCATGCAATAGCTCAAGACTTGTAGAGTCACCATAGCTAACGGGTTCTTTGGCCTTGACTGCGTTCTGCACCAGGACTGGATCGAGCTCCAGGGCGACATACTCAAAACCTTCTTCCTTGAGCATTTGAGCGATATTCTGGCCAATACGGCCATAGCCAGACAGGATTATATGATTTTCAAGATCATGGGCTGTATTCTCAACACGATCCCTGATGGTCTGTTTACTCTCAGCTGCCTGTTGCGGCATTAACCTGGCCACCAGACGTCCGTTGTAGCGAAGAATCAGCGGTGCCAAACCCATGCTGATCAGCAATGCCGCCAGAACCACCTGACCATAATCATCAGGAATCATGCCGCCAGCAAGCGCCAGCGTCAGAATCGCAAAACCAAACTCTCCACCGTGCGCCAACACCAGACCGGTACGCAAGGAGACGGCCAAATCCCACTTGGCGATTCGGCATAAAAGGGTAATAAATAGCATTTTAAAGACAATCAAGGCTGCCAGGGTCAGCAACACCCACTGCCAGATTTCAGGCAACAACCGCACGTTGAAGAGCATGCCAATTGTGATAAAAAACAAACCCAACAGGATGTCGCGGAAAGGCCGGATCTCAGCTTCGATTTGATGGCGGAACTCAGTCTCACCCAACATCATGCCGGCAACAAAGGCGCCCAAGGCCAGCGACAAACCTAATTGATGTGTGATCCAGGCAGCACCTAAGGCAATCATCAGCGCCGCCAGGGTGAACAACTCCATAGACTTGTACCGGGCCACCAGATGAAAGGTTGGCCGCAGTACCCAGCGCCCCAGTAGGAAGATCAGCACTAACGCCAACGCACCTTGGCCAAAGGCAATCAAAACTGTGTAGATTGCCCCTTCACCATTGATGACAGCAGGTGTTGACACCAGGATCAGGAATGGAATGACCATCAGGTCCTGAAACAACAGGATACCTACCGCATTACGGCCATGACGTGTATGTAATTCAACCTGGTCGGTCATCTGTTTGATCACTAATGCCGTTGACGACATAGCGACAATACCGCCCATGACCAAGGCGGCCTCAAGACTTAATCCCAGGTAACTGGCGACAATGGTCACAATCAACGTCGTACCAATCACCTGTGCCCCGCCCAGCCCCAGCACTGCGCCTCGTATGTGTATCAAGTGCGAAAGTGAAAATTCAAGACCAATGGTAAATAGCAGAAAGACAACACCAAATTCTGCCAGGGCACGGGTATGCTCAGTGTCCGCCACAATAGCAAAACCGTAAGGCCCGACCATCACACCAATAGCAAGATAACCAAGAATTGGCGGCAACCTAAAATGCAGACAGCTGCCCACAACCGCAACCGCGACTGCAAATAAAATCAGAATTTCATTTAGATAACCGTGTTCCATGGGCGTATTTTATTGACTGATACAGCTCTTACTTTCAATTATCTCAGTGTATAGCTTCCAGGCGGGAAAGTGGTACTTGCGGAGGAGTTTTTAACAGACTCTGATTACTTTTTACGACGGGCGCGGAAAAAACTGCTTAGCAGTTCGGCGCATTCAGGCTGCAACACACCGCCACTAACTTCAGCCGTGTGGTTATAGGCATCAGAATTGAGCACATTGAAGACACTGCCCGCCGCCCCTGTTTTCGGGTCAAAAGCGCCAAACACCACCCGCTTGACCCGGGCATGGATGATGGCACCGGCGCACATGGTGCAAGGTTCAAGCGTGACATAAAGAGTAGTATCGCAAAGCCGATAATTGGCGATGGTTTCACCAGCGGCACGCAGGGCCTGGAGCTCGGCATGGGCCGAAGGATCGTTGTTCTGGATCGGCCGGTTCCAACCCTCCCCAATCATCTTGCCATCCCTGACCAGCACCGCCCCGACCGGCACCTCGCCCTCACGGCCGGCCTGCTCGGCCAGGCTTAAAGCATGTCGCATCCAGTGCTGGTCTGGAGACTCCAGTGCGCTCATGACAACAGACTTAGAGCAGGATTATTCCCACTCGATTGTAAACGAGCCATTTCTTTAGTCACCTGAGTTGCTGGCGGGGCTTCATAGTGAACCTTTCCCCGACCGTAAGGCTCGCTCACTATTTGCATTGGCGAAGGATTGTGCGGTATGCACCTCGCAAAATAGGCGTGTAGCGTTGTACCGGGACAGTCATGGATTGCCACTTGCCCAGCAGATCATGTATCAGCGATATTTGCCAGTTCTTGCGAACGTCCACCAGCAGCATCGCGGCTCCTGCCGCTTTTTGGTCTGAGTTGTCTGGTAGCGTATCCGATGTAATTAAAGATAGTAGAGATGACCTGACTGATTCTCTATCCAGATCTTCGCCCTCAATGGCGCTGGTTTTGATGGCCTCGGAAAGCATCAAATCGATCGAGGCATCCTCTTGGGGCGTCATTGGCAGCGCCTCAAAGCGGCCGGCCAGTCGGGCTGTTGCCATATCCATCTCATGGCGTGATTTTAGCGCTTATTCGCGCCGCAATACAGCCTGTTTTTGGCGTGAATATGGGCCTTAATCACGCCACACCCGTTCGAGAAAAGAAATATGAACGCCGTCAATACCATTACTGCGCCAATCCGCCTCTCACTGTATCGCTGTTTTCTGCCTTGCTACACCCAATAATTACCATGCTCAGAAAACCCTTCAAAATAATCGAAATATTTGGCGATTGAACTCTGCCACATGGCAGCCTAAGCGAACTTTCGGCTTTGACTTCCAGGTGTACTCCCCTGCTCCTGCAGATAATGGATCACCATAATCGGGCGCTATTTGGCCAAATCAGATGATTACACCTGACCGCTTTAGCCGCCAGTAGCCCTGCGCATTTTCATGTCCATCTTGTACTGCTGCACACACCTGTTCCAAAAGTGCTTAGCCTGCTCGAAACTAATTTGTCGTTGGCGGATTGCTTTTTCTCCGTCCAGACATGGGTTACTGTAGGATCTATAATTGCGTTTCATGGCTGACATCCGTGAAGCCATCTCCTCTACGGTCGTAGGCATGGAGATTTCATCTTCAAAGGATGCGGTCTCTGGCGATTTATAGTTGTTGTAGGCCCGTTTGCAACGTTCTATCTGGGCCAGTTGCCGCTCTTGGCTTGGCGGTTTTCTATTGCTATCGGACAGGTCTTGAAATGCCTGGCTACAGGCAAGGCTACATTCGTCGACCAATGTATTATTATTAGACTGGCCGGTCTTATGGTTCAGAGCAGAAGCCTGACTGCACTCCCTGGATTTCCCCAAGGCATCATCGGCAAGAGCTTTCATGGACGAAGCATCGGCATATACCACACCGGTCGATATGTAGCCTGCAAAGAACAGACAAGCCGAGATTAGACATCTGAAAATTTTATGCATATATCCTCCTGTTACTTGTAGGCTTCCGGCCTGAGACAATGCATCCTGGCTTGGGATTTATATTTTCCATGTCTTGTCCCCGGCCGGCCCTTAAGGGCGTCGATGCTTTCAGCCGTTCGTCTGCCCATGCATTGACAATATGCCTCATCTTCAAGCTTGCCGATTTTGTGCGCGCGGACATTATCCATACACTCCTTGTAAACAAACGCCTTGACCCCATCGAAGTTCGGACATATGCCCACCCTTGTAATCCGTCCGAGCAAATGAAGTTGCGGCTCGTTCGGATCTGTCTGACGTTCAACGACAAACTCGCTGGCGACACATTCGCAATCATACCGCCCGTACCGAGGCTTTTTTATAACACCAGGCCTTGACCTCCTCGGCTTCCTTCGCGACAGCAGGACTGGAAGCCACAGGAGGCGTTGACGTTCTGACGGGTTCTACCGCCTTGGCTGGAGACGTTGGGCTTTCAACCGGTGTTACTTCTTTGGACTCTGCTTGCGCTACCACGGGCGAACTGTTGCTCTGCGAGGGTGCGGAATCAGATGCGTTTTCACTTTTTTCGGAAGGCCGGAAAATACCCTTGAGGTCTGTCGATTTGATTTTATCGGCGGTATCGCTGGGGAATAAATCGCCGAGCCCCCCGGCAAATGACAGCTGCGGCACAAGCTGCAGCGAAAAACATAGCATTAAAGTCAACACGTGCAAAAAACTGGAATCACGATGCGTGAGGCGCATACACTTCTCCTTGTTATTTGTCAGGCGGGTTACTGTCCGGCACTTTGAGTAGCCGTACGCTGCGCAAAGGGCAGACTGATGTCATAAGGGTGCAGACGCCGCAGCCGGAAGCCCGCATTGCTTTGCGTCAAGCCACCGGCCGGCACCGGCTTGCGGGCCAGCTCTTTTCCATCCAACGAGACACTGACCAGTTCCTGTAAATTGCCCCGCATGACACTGAACAGGATGCGGTTCTTGTCCGGCAACACAAGATAACTTGCGTCATGATACAAGGGTGTCGACCAGACAGCCTGCGCCGACGTGGCAAAAGCACGGTTCTGCGCATGAATTTTCTCGTCTGCATAAAAGCGGCTCAGACGTGTGAGTTTTTTGCTGCGAATATCGTAGAGCCAGGTACCCAGTTCGTTCAGGCCACCCTTGCGGACCGGATAAACGTAGCGGTTCTCGTCGACCCAGACAACGCCCTGCCTGCTTGGCGCATCACCGAACAGAGGCAAGGAAATTGCCTTACCCGTTACACGGTCGAGCCGGTAGCGTTTTCTGATCTTCTTGTCTTTCCGCGCGTCTGCTGATTGCAAGAACCCGGTATAACTCGCTTCTATATAGCGATCACTGGGAATCGGTAACATATCGACAGGCTGTATAAAGTAGGGCAAATCCTTAACGACACTGGCAAAGTCATGTGGATTGATGCGCTTGCGGTTGACGAGATCGAACCAGCCGCTGGACGTCCGTAAACCCCAGAACAGACCTCGCCCGACCCAGAACTGGGGTATGACTGCCCGCGCCCTGGCAGGCTGTTTTTGTGTACCGACATAATGTCGACCGTCAAAACTGGCGTCCAGGGTGAAGGTGTCCAGACTGCGAAGGTCGACGACATACAGGTTACTTTTGGCGCCTTGCGCCGAATGCACCATGCGCCCGTCACTGGTGAAAAGAAAACAGCCATCGGGACTGCCCTGGGCCGCGCGATGAAGCGCCTTGCTTTCGGCCATTTCCTTCAGCTCGCCGGATTGAGTATTGACGCGCAGGATGGGCTTGTCCGAGCCCTGCGGGTTAAAGAAGAAAAAGTGCTGTTCGCACCAGGCAATGGGTTTGAGATTACTCAGTACACCGATACCGGTCAGATTTTTTGGCGTACTGACCGTGCCAGCCTGCCAATCCAGCGTACCGGCCCAGACATCACCCTGCTTCAGACTGATATAGTGCGACAGGTCTGACGATACCCAGGTCGGCGCCCTGATGCCCGCCATAGGATTGAGCGATACCTGCTTAGGATCTTCGGTGTGCACATCGCTGGCGCGGTAAGCGCCGAAAGGCGCCACGGTCAACTGGTAGTTAGTCTGCATGGGCCAGAAGCGACCCGGCAGATTCATTACCTGCGCCAGTGGCTGGATTCCCCAGCGATCGCTGACCAATTCCAGCGTGTTGACATTGATCAGCATATTACCCAACTGTGCATAGTCGGATTTATCACCCTCGATCTGCCAGGGTGCGTACTCTCGCTCGAAGGTCTGCCTGAGCGATTCACTCTCCGAGCGGCTTAAGGGGATAACAGGCCCGCGTCGCGCCACCAGTTGATTGTCCTCCAGCGAGACAGTGTACAAGGCATGACGAATGCCCTTGCCGGCAGGGTCGGCGGGCTTGATCTGTAGTGTCAGGCTCCCGGCAGGCCCCATGAGGATAAAGGGATTGCTTAGCCCCTGGTTCGGGTAATCAATAATACCTTCGAGCGAGTAATCACCCGTCTGTTTGAGTGCACGCAACACCACCGGCGAACCCTTGTAGGCACCCCAGGTCTGTTTGCCCCAAATCGCCTTCTGATCGCTGAACATATCCAGCAGCTGTTGAACGGGGCCCGCCGGAGTGGGTTTAGGCGCTTCCGCTTGTGCGGTCACCGGTGTGGCTGGCGCGGGTGATACTGCGTCCTCTTCAGTCTCGACAGCGACAAAACCCGCCGGGTAACTACTTATTGGCAAGCCGGCTTCATTCTCGTCACCCGGGCTCAGAATCACCTGTATCTGGTTAGCGCCAAGGCCGCCGGTATCGGCCACCACCGCCTGGCCCTTCAACACAATGCGCTCACCTTTTGGCCGGGTCTGGCGCAACAGCTGCTTGCCATTGCCTTGCTGGCCTGTCCGCCTGTACAAGGGCTCTTTCAGCTCGACGACGATTTCCAGTGCCAGTTGATTGATCATGACAGGGCCTTTTCGGACCTCCTTGACCAGACTGTGTGACCACTCGCGCAGCTCGTAGGCAGCAGCCAGCTGTTGACGGACAGCCTGGTCAATTTCCGCTTTCGGGAGCGTACCGGGGTCGGCCTGAGCCACCAGAGAGAACAGGACAGATACAATGAACAGAGCGAACACCCGTGCAAGTGCCAGTCGATTTGACATAGTCCCCCCCCCGAATTGTTGGTATTATTCTTTGCGTATACGCATCCATGCGTATTTTTTTCAGACTGAGAGAACGAGTGTAGCAATTGCCCGCATGGGCAAACAAGCCGGTTAGAAGGCGTGTTAACGCATAGTAATTTCACTGAGTCGGTCGGAATACCCCTCTCGCCAACGTCTGTAAGGTCAACAACTAAAAATCCGTCGTTCATCATGGGGCATGGATATGCTGCACGTCAATACCCGCTTTGCAAATCATCAATACTGATGCGATCACCTGCTATCGGCCTGAATAATCGATCAGCAAACACGACATGATCGGGGGGTTCACGGAAACTGTCGATGACTTTCGGATGAACAAATTCGATCAGCCAGCTATATGAAAGCGTGCCAGATTGACCCTGGTCTTCGGCTCCAGGGCAGCCAGTCTTGCGATGCAGTCCAGCGACACAAAGATGGCCTGCCTAGTGCCGTACCCAAAACACTCGCTACCCTCGCGGGGCAAGCCTTCCCGCAACGGTGTCTTGAGCTGATAAAGTGCGCTCGATACGGTTCAAAAGCTTTTGATTATGTTGTAGAAAACCATCATGTAGTGGACTGGGCAATACCCTCTATACCGCATCTCGATGGAGTTAAAGCAATCACCGACAAGATTGGAAATGTTACTATTGATAACGATAATGCTACCGTACAAATCCCAATGACGAGAGAGATGAATGGATAGATTATAGTTGTCTTGCAGAATATGTGGATAGCGGTCTTACCGGAAGACAGGGTAGACGAAAAAACCTTGCTAGAGGATCTCTCTTTATGGGTTGTTTGAGGCAAAAACGCACGATTTACCTTGGGACTTGGTTGGCCTTTTCGTGGGAACCACTGAAGTTCTTAATGGGTTCGCAGCGCACCCGCGGAAAACCATGTTCGAGTCGGCCGCATTTGGGATTTTCTCGGGACGGTGGCGATCACAAAGTTAAACGCTCAAGTGATGAAAAATTTGAACAAGAAGTTCAAATCTATCAGCTCTATGATACGCCCCCGCTGCATCTTGCCCATCCCGAGGAGCGACCAAAAATTACAGATACCTACCGATGGATAATGGAAAACGAAGAGCGAACGCAACGAATTGCTTCAGATGTGATCAATAGTATTCGTGAAGACAGGCACCCAATCGCCCTCACTGAAAGACGCGATCACGCGGAGCCCCTTAACAACCTGCTTAAAGAAAGTGGTATTGACTCCATCATATTGAAAGGAGCAATGAAAACCGCTGAACGCAGGCGTGTTGACGAACATTTGCATTCGGTACAGGCTGTGGTCGCCACTGGAAAGTATGTGGGAGAAGGTTTTGACCTGCCAAGGTTGGATACATTGTTTCTTGCCATGCCCATCGCCTGGAAAGGTTCGTTAGCGCAATACGCAGGAAGGATTCATCGGGAATCAGACGGTAAAACGCAAGTGACGATTCACGACTACGTTGACTGCGGACTTCCCATGCTCCAGCGCATGTTCAATAAACGCGAAAAAAGCTACAAGTCGATGAGCTATACCATCTTATTCTCAGGTGAATCAGCCAGCACGGATAAGGCAGAGCAATTTGAAGCTGTGTTGGTATAGCAGGTTTCCGGGTTGCTCCATTGCACACGCGGCTCAAGCGCTCTGATACCATGCCAAACTCAATTTTCTTCTCATGGTATCAATGCTTTCTGCCTTGCTACACGCAATAAATACCATGAAAAACACCATTGATGATGCAGATTATATTACTGATTCGAGTTGTTTTATTGATATATTTCAATTTGTTACGAATTCTTTCTACTCCCACTCTATTGTAAACGAGCCATTTTTTCGGCTTAATATCAATGGTTTAGTTATTGGCATATGTGGTAATACCATGAAAAATACCATGCTCAGAAATTTCTTATAAATTTTTAGTGCTTGGGCCTACCAACTGGCCTGACTACCTACTGAACCGGGTGAAAATACGACCAGCCCTGTAGGCACCTATTCGCTCCCGTCAATTCGAATCGTCGAGAAATCCAAATACCAGAATGTATAATTTTACAGTATCAATACTGGCACCGCCTTAATAGTTTTCAGTCACTATGACAAACAAAGCTACAAGTCATGAATATGCACCTGCTGATTTCCTTCAAGCTTATGCGCCTGTTCAACAACCCGTGAATGGTGGGTAAACAGAATCACCTGTGTCTTTTTGGCAAGTTCAGCAAGTGCATTGAGTGCGGCTTCGGAGCGATCGTCATCGAAGTCCACGAGTATGTCATCCACGATGAACGGCATGGGCTCCGAGCTATCCATGTATTTCTCGAGCGACGCGAGACGTAGCGCTAGATATAATTGGTCTCGGGTTCCGTTACTCATCCCTTCCACATGTACGTGCTCCCCATTGGGGCGGATGCCAGCAAGCACGGGCTCGTCCTTTTCGTTGAAGTCCGTCCTGAGGCCTTCAAACGAGCCACGTGTGAGCGCGGTGAAGCATTCGCTGGCACGCTTGACCAATGGACCCTGGTTCTCTTTTCGGTAACGCTCGATCTCGTCACGTAGAATTCGCGCCGCCAGTTTCAGGCGGACGAATCGCTCTGCATTGGAGCGGATGCTGGCAAGGACAGACTGGCTTTGGTCCGCAAGAACAGCCGCTTCGTCACTGCCATCCATAAGTTCCAGTTCCTTCGTTTCCCGGCCCTTGGCCTCGGCAAGTGTCGTTTGTCTTGGCTCCAGCTCTTCTTCGATCTTTTGGGTGAGCGCCTCAACCTGCGCCGGTAGCGCATCTGAATCAACACCCTCTGCTTCCACTTCAAGTTCCACCACAGTTGCGCCTTCGCCCGTGTCCAATATCTCTTTTTCTACATTATCGACTTCCGCTTTCAGTCGAAGGTATTCTGCTGACCTGCGCTCGGCATCATCCAACTCAGCATGGCTGTCCCGTTTCGCTTCCACGCACAGCATATCCAGGCGCTCGATCATGGTTTGGATTGTCGCCTCGGAATCCTGGATGTCTTGTCGCGCCTGTTGCAATTGTTCCTCAATCTGCTGGCGGCGGGATAGCCCGGTTCGACTCTCCGATAACAATGTATTGAGGCGCATTACCGCCTCTTCCATCGGAAGCTTTGCAAATTCTGGGGCTACGTTCGTAACCACACTTCCGACTTGACCACTGAATGACTCTGCATCTTCGTCAATAGCTCGAATACGTCTTTGCAGTTTTTCCGCATCGCTTTGTTTCGCGAACAGCTCCCTGAGCTTGTCGATGACATCGGCTGCCTCAGATGGTAAGGCATCACCCTCCAGACCAACGTCCTCTAACACCTCTTTCCATAGCGATTTCCACTCATCGAGGTCGCTGCTCGCCTCTTGGGACCCCGCATTGAGAGTCTCCTGATCGCGTTCCAGTGTCGTGATCTCTTTATCCAGCGTTTCACGCTGCCGGATGATTCCATCAAGATCATCAACAATTTCCTCGCTCTCCAGGAGCACGGCTTCAAGTGATGTGGAGTCGGGGCAGTCTTTCCCTAGGTTCTGCAACTGTTGTTTGAGTAGCTGAATTTGTGCGTCTCGGCCATGTTCAAGATCGCTGACCTGCTGCCGTAGCGCACTCAACTGTGCCACTCGATCGCGGAGCTTCTCCAGATTATCGAGCCATGCCCGCATCTCGCGCGGTGTGCGCGGTTGAATCGCGCAGGGAGTCCATAATGCACCCCAGTCGGTATCGATCTTCTTTTTCTCAGCCGTGCATCCATCAATCTGTTGCAATATCTCCCCGGCGCGTTGCTTTTCATTTTCCAATTCAGCTAACAGGCTTGCCTGCGAGTGAACTCGTTCTGCCTCTCGACGCAAACGATCCGCAAGTTCATCAGCGCCGATCACCCGGTATTCAAAGGCATCAGGAAGTGCACGTTCAGCATCCATTGTGCTTGCTTCTGTATTCACGTCTTCCCCATCAATCCACTGACGACGCAACAACTGCCAGGCCTGCTCGCGCTCTGTTCTGAGCTCAATCAATTCTTCTTCGGTCGGTACTGCACCAGCACGCTGCATCTCATCCAACCGTCGCGATGCTTCACGCAATGCTTCTGCCGTCTCTTCCTGCTTTTCCCGAAGTCGCTGTGCGCGCTTTTCAATCTCAGCGTATTCCACTTCAAACCGATTGATGTTCTCCCGGGTTGGCACCGGCAAACTAGGAAGATCCTCCAGCGAACCGGTCCAGAGGGTGAGTCTCGCTAATTCAGCAGCACATTGCTCTGTTGGTGTAGACAGCTCACTCCGGCCGGATTGGATTGCACTGTCCACATCACCTGACTTTCTTGCTGCCGCAATGGCTCTGCGTAGGGCGTCGGGCGATCCAATGTCTGGAAGTTTCTGGCGCTCCTTGCGTGCCTCCTCCAGCCGTACTTCGGTTTCACGCAGGTTGCTTTTCGCTTGTTTTACTCGTGATACCAGAACAGGATTTTGATTTCCCAGATCGGTAATTCGCTGTCTTTTGGCAAAGACCGGGCGCAACACTTCAATATCCGACAACGCAAGATCCGGGCGCACATCCTTGATCAGGGACTCAGCATCAGTGCATAACTGTTTGTATTCCGCCTCGAGGTGCGGCCGGTCTTGCATCGCCTTGCGGTAGCTACCCAATCGCGCGTGGAGGGCTTCGATACTTTCACCCTGTTCCAGTACCTCCTGGCGCACAGAGAGCCCTTCGATTTGCCCCTGGAGTCCATCGAGCCGAGATCTCGCCTTTTGAATAATCGCCTGCGCTGTCTCCCGCTCCGTGACCGCCTTCTGGCGACGCTCTCCGAAATCATCCGGAAGGACGATAACCTCACCCAACGCCTCAAGCTTTTGTAGAAGTTCATGCCGTCGGGCCAGTTTGGGTAGGACGCGCTGAATGCGCTTCAAGCGATTGACCTCAACCCGATTATCAGCGAGTTCAGATTGAATTTGTTCTAATTCCTTGGTGGTCCGCGCCAGTACACGGCGATGCTCGTCCCATTCTCTGGATGAGAGTGACCGACTCCTGATCTCCTTGTTTAAATCGCCATAAGCTTTTAATGCTGAATTGATCGTCGGCTTAGATCCCTGTGGGAGAAAAAGCCCGCCAGCTTCCTGGTCGAGTTGGTTAAGCACTGCATGTAACGCATGACTGCCTAGTGATGCAGAAAAAAGCGCCTGTCCAACCTCGCCCTTCTGCTCTAAAATCTCCTGGCCACCTTGAACCAACGCGCGATGATCAATCCCGAAGAGCATTTCAAAGAGTTCTTGCGTTACACCTTGAAGGAATGGAACCAGTACCTTATCGTCTAGCGACTCACCTTCCATGGACAAGAGTGTATTCTTGCGTCCTTTACGGCGCACAAAGGCAAGTTCTCGATCATCTGCAGTACGCACACATCCTTCGATACGAAGTTTGTCATTGGCGTGAAGAAAATTGTCAGGCGTACGCTCGTCGATGTTATATAGAAAAGCCTTCAACCCACGAAGCGCCGAACTCTTTCCTGCTTCATTGGGGCCATAGACGATATGGAGTCCACCCTCTTTCTGACTGAAATCCAATGTCCGGTCAGTGAACGGTCCAAACGCGGCGAGATTTAGCTCCCTTATTTCCATGAATAAGAGTCCATCACGCCTTTTCCGTTGTTATCAAGCGGTTCACTAGCAACTCTTTGATGTCTTCCAGGACGACCTTGAGTTGCTGTGGATCGGTTGGATCATAACGATCTTCGCCGCTCAGAATTTCGGCAGGGAGTTTTTGGCGCAGCGCCGATACTTCATTGGCAAGCTCCGCCAGTGCGGAATCATCCAATTCCATATCCTGAATACCACGCAATAGACCGCCCAATGCATCATCACGTGCAAGGATGCTTTCGACGGAAATGGATGGCTGTGTCTTAAGCGATACCTTCTCCAACCAGATGCCTGCGCCACCAAGCCCCGTTGCCAGGACGCGATACTCCTGTGTCCAATGTTCGATTTCAGCATGTAAGTGGGAATGGGCAGCACAGGTCCCGTGCAACACCAGGCGTGCTGCAAGCAGCCGACCTTCCGTAGAGTCAAGCGCTTGCTGCAGGGCCTCGCGCACTAGCTCGTAAACGTCATCGACGGTCTCGCTCGATGTCACATCCACTTCACAGAGTGACCAGCGCAGCACATCGAGGTCGCGATGCATAACGTCGGATATCTCACCATCATCAACAGTCACCAGCGTGCAGCCCTTCGGACCCGTCTCACGGATGTGTCGCCCCTGTATGTTGCCCGGAAACACAATCCATGGATCCTGGCTTACCTCTTCACGTTTATGGACATGGCCCAGCGCCCAATACTGATACCCTTTGGAGCGCAGCCCATCGACCGTGCAAGGAGCATAGGGCTCGTGACCCGGTTTACCATCGAGGCAGGTGTGTAACAAACCAATATTAAAGAGCTGTGGATCACCCTGGGGGTACGCCTGCGAAATGTCGGCCGTCACTGCCCGACTTGCAAAGCCCTGACCGTAGATGGCAAAACCCAAGTCATCCAAAACAATCCTCTCAGGCTTGCTTGTGGCAAACATCTTGACGTTATCAGGTAAACGAAGATGTTTGGTAATCTGGCTCGCCGCATCATGGTTTCCCACTACCATGAAGACACGAATACCGGCCTCCCGGAGACGCACCATTCGTTCAACAAAATAAAGGCCCGTGTTGTAATCCTTCCAATCACCGTCATAGATATCACCGGCTAGTAGAACGAAATCGACTTCCTCATCAACTGCGAGTTCAATCAGGTTATCAAAGGCACGGCGGGTAGCGCTGCGAATTTCATCCACAGGCGCACCATCATAACGCTCCAATCCATTGAGGGCGCTATCGAGGTGAATATCTGCTGTGTGAATAAATTTTACCACCGTTCTTAACTTGCACCTTTATCTGTTGATGACTCGCGCCGTGATTTCCATGTCAGATGTTTTAAGTGTGATCAGGCAACTCAAATAAGACACCTAGCACAGGCAATAGGTGTGCGAGCTGGGGAATACCGTTCCTGCCGTCTGCACTGAGCAGCTCTGCTGAAGTAGTTCCATCTGGATTCAGGCTTTCCAACACAAATATGCCTGACTGAATCAATCTAAATCGCTTAAAATAGCTGGCCCCATCAGCATCTATAGCAATCACCAAGCGGCCGTCTAAATTTGCCCACTGTGATACATCGTCCACAGGATTCCCAACAATTAGGGACTGGCCATCCAGAGCTATAGGTTCCGCGCTTCTCCCTTGCACCTTAAAGAGTCTAGATTGATCTAGTAGACGAAGATATTCACTTGAATCAGCCACAACAGCTAATTCATCAACCATTTCTGTCGATCCAGACATGGAGGAAAATAGTGTTCCAACAATCCTTCTTAGCTCCAAACCTTCAAGCGGAACCAGCTGAGGTTCAGCAATGTCATAGGGGTCGACTGCCTGCGCTGTCAGGATAGAAAGGTCGGGGTGTGCCTCACTCGTGTTAAAACGACGCGCTAGAAGACGTTTCCCTACTGCCGCAGCGACTAAGTCTCTCGGACCGACCTTCGCATAATTACTAACGATTATAAAGTCACCGATTGATGCTATCGGTTCCAGTGTGCCAGCAGTCAGCCGATATATCTCATGATTTTGCAGGACAACTTTTTCTGCAGTTTTCCACTCTTCAATATGCAATAAACCATCACCAATGCGCCCATCGGTCTTAGCTGCCGCTGCAATACCGGTACAGAACAGTTCTGCTTTTCGTACCTCATTTTTCTGTCCAGTTGGCAATGCTACAACATGTTCAGGATAGTCGAATGTTCTTGGGTCACCTTGATGAGCTTCAAATGCCGCATAAGCGTGAAAGGCTTTATGAATCTTTTTCTTTAAGTGCGTCTCCCAATACTCCAATACATCTTTGGCTTCTGCTAATCCAATAGACTCATTATCATTATGCGATGGTTCATTAATCAATATAATGCCTCGGCCACTACCTCCCAATACATTTAACAATTCATCAAACGGTCGGCGAGTAAAAGGAGCTGTATGATTTTTCCGTAACCGTATTATCTCATTACGCAACTTATCAAGATTCGAACCAGAAATGTCGGGGCCTTCACCTCGAAGCATGTGTTTTAGAAGTTTCTCGACATAGATTCGCGTTTGACGAATAAATTCTCTGGCTCGCGCATCGTCATTATTTTCTTCTGCTTCACGATAAATACGCTCCAGCACATTACCATTAATAATAGTAATGCACCCTGATGTATCATCTGCGGGTGCAATTAATCCTTCTTGACCGTTCAGCCTCTCAACTTCTGTGACTAAAGTGAAAAACTCGCGCTCATGTGTGGTTAGAAATATTTGTGCATTGTGGTGATCATTTTCTGCCAGCCCTGCCAATCTGGACAATTCCTTGGCCCACCTTCGTTTGTTGCGCGGATCGAATGTTGTCTGCGGGTCATCAAGTAGAGTGAGTGGAAATGGATTCCCTCCCAACATTTCTACAGTTTGTTCACGCAGTGCGTGGATAAACGCCCATAGAATTGCCCGAAGCCATGATGTGTTAGCAATTGGGAGTGCGTCAACCTTCATCTCTTCAGTGAAAGTCCCGTGGACATGAACTTCTTTCTTCTTAAGATCTGCATCATGAAAATCAAACCGTTCTTTTATATGGATGCGTTCTAGTATTTCCTTAATCCGTTCCGAAAGGGTAGCAATTGAACGTGCTGTTTCCGTGTCAACCAAGGTGCGGAAATCTTTAAAAGGCGACAAGGCTTTTGCGATAGCTTCTCGTCGCTCCTGCTCTTCTCGAATTTGTCGCCAATCCCGCACAAGCGTCTCAACCTCTTTTAGCTCTTTTATAATGGCATCGAACGGTTGAGATGCAGCTAATGCCTTTTCAATTTTAGAAATTTGCCCCATTAGCGTATCCAGTTTGGGATCCTCGCCATCAGGTGCAAAACCAATTAACTGCTTCCAAAAACCAACAAACTCTTCACGGTGTTTACCCCACCATTCTGAAAGTTCAAGTGTTCGCCGTATGCTAAAGATAGCTTTCCTAACTGGTAATAGACTCTCATGCTCACCTTCTCCAGTCGTTGGAGTAACGGTGGGCACAAAAACCGAAAGTTTTTCTGTATTAGCTGAAATATTCATACCCATGACTATAGCCGTACCGGTCAGGGTATTTGCGAAAGGGGGCTTAACTGTAAATATGCTCGTGGCAGCGGCAACAATTTCAGACTTCGGATCAAGATTTCCTAGAAAATCCAGATGTGGCCTAAGTGTTTCAGGAAAAGCCTTCATCAAATCTTCGCGCACATTCAAGCAAACATCTTCAAGGCGTCGTTCTACATCTTCACCTGCAGCCTTGAGGGCCTCCAATTTGGCGGCCAGCTCCTTCTGCTCAGGTGTGGATAATTCAGATATGCAAAGAGGGCAGAAAGAGGGGTCTTCAGGGTTTTCTGGAATCTCATACCATTTCGAAGCAAGGGCTTTTAGACGAAGTTTCTTATCCTCTTGCTGGGACGCATGCCATTTCAAGGCTGTAGCCAGTTTTTCTTCCGCTAGGGCGATGGCTGTCGATAACGTTTTTAGTTTTCCATCAGCTTTGGCCTCATAAAGCCCTTTAAGAACAGAGAAGGTACGAACGTCGCTGGACGCACTTTTAGCAACGGCTCTAGCTTCGCCTACCGCCTCGATAACTTTCTGACGCCCTCGAACCTTAGATAAATCGGTATCTTCAGAAACCTCGGAGTTTAAGATATCCGCGTGCTCCCCAGCCTTGGTCGAGATCATATCAATGAGCTTCGTCAGTTCGCCTTGAACGTCCTTCCCATCAATCGCTTGAATTAAAGCAAGATCAAGCCCAATACCCTTTGCATGCTCATTTGCTGTTGCTATACGCTTTGAATAATCAGTTTCAATGCGCGAAATACCTTTATCTTTAGCATACTTCAGAAATTTACGGCCACCGTGTGTAAGAACTGCTGCACCATCACCTATCGCACCTAACTGATCTAGACCAGTTAGCATTTTTACTGCCTGATAAAGCGTCTGGCTTTTTTCTCCAAAATTAAGGTGGGCCAAGCGGCTCGGCATAAGGATTCCAACATCAACAAGTTGTGGAGCAACAAGTAAGCGGGCATCAATCTTTTGTATTACCGTCTCAATCGCCCCATCCGCTTTACTAATTATCGAGCGTTCGGCAGTGGCCTCGTTTCCATCGCCATCCATGAAAACTAACTTGACCCGCGTCTTTGCATCCTGCACCAAGTCAGCAACGTGCGTCGGATAGGATGCAAGTGGTGGCCATGTTCCAATCTTTTTCCCTTTGCTGTCGTACACCGGCTCTCGGAGCCCCTTATCAGTAATTGGTCCGGAATGCTCGCGAATCCGTCGCCCGGTTAATGCCCAAATGATGGCGCTAATGAGTGAGGTTTTCCCGGAACCATTCTGACCTTCCAAACACCAGCTTTGCCGATTAATAGTTAACGTAAATGGTTGCCCGCCAAACAGGTTCAAACCGCCAAACCCTTCCGTCTCAATATGCGCCAAACGGAATCCGCCCACCTCAGTGGTTACAGTCTTGCCTGTCTGTGCACTTTTTGGATCATGCTTTTCGTTTTCCCAGGCTTCAATTAGTCCGTTAAACAAGCTTTCATTTCCTCCTGCAACCATTTCGGTTGACTGCGTGAGAAGGTATTCAAGGAGACGCCGTGAGCTAGATGTATCTAAGGAAATGCCACCGCCGCTATGGTTGTCATGCGCCGCCCACGACAACTTATCACCTGCGAGCAAAGTATTGATGCATTCTTGAAACGTAAGAGCCATTTATATTTTCACTTTTAGTTATTACCGACTATGACGCTCTCTAATTCTAATCCGAGACGCTTAATATAGTTGTCCCTGTGTCTTCAATATCGCCTCCTTTCTCTCCACTAAGGCGATCTCTTTTAGTGACCGCTTATTAACTTATCAATTACATCCTCACTTCCGACAGCAAAATCATTACACCAACTTCCACATCAAGCGTGTCGAAGCGCTATCGCCCTACACTATCGACCAGCATCCTTGGCTGCTTTTTCAATCCAACTTCCCATATTCTTATGTCCATCATCATTGTTCCATAAATAAAAACTGTACCCTTTTGGTATCCGTCCGCAGCGTTCTGAGGTATTTCCTTTTAAATCTTTTATTTTACTGACATCGACACCAAGGAGCCCATTACCCCTTTCTATGCTTTTCTGTATCTCGTATTTAACCCAGCGACTTGAACACGTTTTTTCACCAACCAGAACAACCGTGACAGAAGTACCTTCAAGTTGTTTATCAATCCAGTTCTTGATCGCTTGGTCGCCCTGCCGCTTAATTTTCTCGAAATCAGCAGCATCAACAAAGCCCGCGGCCTCCTTACCCTGTGTAACCCAACTATTTCGCACAACCATGGCCCTTGAAACATCTTTATACTTGAAACTAAAAAATACTCGTCTGGCCATTAGTTATCTCCTATTCGCAAAGTAATTTAAGAATCGCCACTATGTGCTCATGAATCGAATCTAGATCCATGCCAACGGTCCCTAGTAATTCATATTTCTCTTTGATTTTTTCGTTATGCAATCCGTTATATTCGTCAAAAGAACCACTAACTTCATCCCACAGTTCTTTCGCCATAGAACCAGTCGCCCCAACTGGCAACAAAAACAGTCCTTCTGCCTTCGCAATCTCAAATTCTTCACGCATACCATTTGATAGGCTGATCTGGTTACCATCCAATTTGTTCCCGAACAGAAATAGCGCTATACCAGCATGCACAATCATGTCTTTCCGGTAATCCGTCCATAGGGCCGATAGGTTACCGCCGTGATCATGTTCTTGTGGAAAGGGTCTGAGGATCAGGTGGTCTTCTGCTTTTCCGCGATCACTCATGTAAACATGATCTAATGCTCCTACAATCACCGAGCTTCCAATACCAAGGCCAAAACCAGAAACTATTCTGAAATCCGACTTAACGAGGTCTTGACTGAGCTTATAGACAAATTGACAAGCCTTCTCTTTGTCATAGGGCGAGTATTCATGTGCTGCACCCGAAATAAACACTGTCTTTCTTCGATAAAGCTTTTCGAGCTCATGAAGAATGTCCGTTATCTCACTATACTCATCAACAAGTAACGTCTTAATTCCGAACCTCAGCAAATCTTGGACAAATAGCTCCTGTTTTCTTTTTCTGTATTCAAAGTCAGCTTCACTTTCTTCGGCTTCCCTTTTTACTGTTCGCAGAATGCAATTGTGCTGTCTCTGATCTTTGCTGAACGAGATACGAACCCTGCTCAAGATGTAGTCAAGATTTGGGTCCGTAAAACTGAATCCAAGGAATAAGAATGCTTTCGAAATGAGATCGCCAGTTAACGCCCCCAAAAATGGCTGCATATCAACATGGTACTTTTCATAGTCATCCTTTGTTAATACAGCTTCACTGGGATGATTTGCGTCCCCATGCATCTTATAAATGACCACATCTCTCTTCGGTTTGGTATAGACCAGGTGGTTCTTTGTATACTTTACATCCGGAACTTTCCCGGAATCAGACAACGCTGTCTCAATTAAACTGTCATAGTTAGTTGTCCAAAACGTATCGATTGGCAATCGCGCCAAGATCTTGTGATTATCAGTTAATTCTGCACGCTTACAGAATTGGTCGATCAGTAACTGATTCAGCTTGCTCCGATTCCCGCCATTCACATTACAGTGATACTGCGCCAGAGAAATCAAATCTGCCGCTTCCCGCTCAATATCCAGCTCAAGATCTTCAGCAATAGGCTTTAGCAACTCGCCCCAGTTCACAAACCCAGCAGGAACGGATAGACCAGCGCCGGCGAATATAGCCAAGTTCTCTTCTCTTAGCTCTTTCGTTAAATCCCGAACTAATCTTGCTTTCTCAGCGGTAGTGGCAGACATATCTTCGTTTCGCTCGTTAATTCAATAGGCTCTTTAGGTTTTCCCAATTCCATCGATAAAGTCGCCCTGCCCCAGGTGCCGACGTATAATCTCCATTCTTATAACCGATAATCTGAACGATGTGCTTGTTGGCATTTCGCGCCATCTGGATCTCCTTTAGAACCCCATGCGCGATATGCGTTTTAGGACCCACCATTACAATTACGATGTCTGACCGCTTTATCGCCGTATTGGCTTTTGCCTCCCAGTCCCTTTCAGGAGCAGCCTCCTTCAATGAGTGATCGATAACTTCGAATGGCGAATCAGGCAGCTTAGACTGACCAATAATGAAATCCTTCAACCGCCTATCGTTGTCAAAATCAAAACTTACAAATACCCGTTTTTTCACTATTCTTTTCTCCCTAAATACTTTGCCGCCAAACTTACCGGCAACTGCACCGCCTATGATTCCTCCAAGACCCGGAATAATTGCATTCCCGATGGCTGCGCCAATCAATGCATCACCGAGACCATCAACATCCAACTTGTCGCTGTGTACAGAACAGAATGAGCCACCTTGTAAAGCACGGTTCTTGCAGCTCAGTCCTTTTTTTGTCTTCGCCTTGCATCGCAACTCTATTAACTCCAGCTTCTATGTGCCAACGACTCCGACTTCATAATGGCTCTTCCATATCGACTACATCTTCATTTCGAACAAGAACGTTACTACCTCAAAATCCACCTCGAGTATCTCGACGAGCTTCCGTCGACAATGAATTTGGGGCTTTCTTTAGTTCGCCGGTCTTAGGCATCCAGGGCGCTCTTGCCCGCTCGAACAAAGTAGAACTTTTCATCCCGTTGAGTAAAATATTTAGCGTGGTAGTCTGTAATTGTCGTCACTTAGCGTTGCCCTGATGCTTGTTCTTTCTCAATGTCGGAAGCCATATCTGTTAAATAACCCGGCGCTAACACTAGATTCTGAACGCCGTATAGGGCCTGTCTGTTCCGAAGCCACAGGTGATACTCTGCCCCTTCCAAACTGTGATCTTCCGTACAGTCCACGTTCCATCTTCTAAGCACATAGCCAGCCACCGCAGCTCGTACGTTGACCTTCAGCACACCATCCTGCATGGCGTAGTCCGTTTCGATGGTTTCAGGATGTGGCAACTTCGGGTGTGCCACCAGCTCCATCTCGACGATACGGTTCCATTGGATGTCTGCTTCGCGTGTTTCATGCTCTTGCTGTCCGTTATCGGTGATTGTCGGATCTGCGATGCGGGTAATGACGAAATCGATAAAGGCTTCCCGGTTGCGGTCATAGGCACGTACATGCCAGCGCAGGCCGTTGTCGACCAACACGAAAGGAACAATTTCACGAGTACTTAGGCCGGATTCAATTGAACGATACTGAATACGTACCACCCTCTTGTGATGGATAGCCCGTGTGAGGACAGCGAGTACAGGTAAAAGCGGTCTATTTAGCTCGGCCGGTGTTTCGCAGGGAATCATCGCCTTGTGGCTACCGACAAAATCCTCGCCAAACCCATGTGAGAGTGCAGCCAGCACCTGAGAAGGTGAGTAATCAAACAGAAGCTTGAATGCCTCGGACATTACATAAGATCTGGCTTTGGTGTCGTATTCGAGATTTTTAGGCGCCAGTTCTCTATAGAGAGTGATATCACGTGTCGCCGCAGCCTCCCCAATACCAAACCGGGATACAAGATCACTTCGACCAATTTCCCCCAGGAAATAGGCCCTGAAATCTATATGGGATAACCGTTCTTTTTGCGCTTGGCCTATTTCTGACAGATCCACCGTAAATTTTCTCCCCTAATCCGAGTATTCAGTTATTCTGCCCTAAAATGACGCTTTATGGTAATACTTTTTTCTATGGATTGCTTTTTTAGCTCTTGACATCATCATAATGATGATGTTAGTATATCCACAAGGGCTGGGCAAGGGTTCCAGCCCAACAATTCAAATAGGAGCAGTAAAAATGGCCACCAATCCTCCCAAAGGTGATGGACACCGAAATGGCGCTGTCAAACAGCGCTCGCAGACCAAAACCCCTTCTGGCAACTGGGTTAAACGCGATGCCGAGACTGGGCAATTTATGGATGTCAAAACATCCAGCAAAACCCCTTTCAAAGGGGTAACAAAAGAGAAGTAGTGAACTGCCCCCTTGCAGTACTAGGGCTCACCCAATAGTAGATACCGGAGGATTCCCGATGACTAAGATCCAAGGTGCAGTGATTAAGGAACAAGGTGTGACTTTTGCAATCACTATCGTGAAAAAACATATCTTGAACTCACAGATGCAATGCCAGCAGGCAGCGCAATCATTCCAGCCCCTGTTCCCAGGCATGCCTGTCGTGCTAATGGGGCAGGACATTCACGGTACACCTAGCTACTGGGGTCGAAAAGATATCGTGAATTTTCTGAGGAACGTGCATCCGAGTCAGATCCCATGGAAAGAATATACGTTCAATTGAGGACAGCAAAATGATCGACATTTCTTTTGAAATAAACGGTAAGAAAGTGTCTCCACGAAACGTGGGTGATGCACTCGAGTCAGCCATGCTGCAATCAGTACAAGACTCGATTGCCAAAGCTGTCGGCTCCGCACGTTGCCCTGAGCATGATCAGAAACCCAAAATCAAAGTGAAAGGCCGTAATCTTGATTCACTGACATTCGAGGTTTCAGGATGCTGTGACAGCCTGATTGATGAAGTTAAGAGAAAACTGAAATAATTGAAGGAGAACCCATGAACGGCCCTACCCACCAACTGGCAGGCGCGATCGCAGCGCTTGTTATGACTCAAAACGACACGTCAGAAAAAACATGCGCCCTGCATCATCCTGCTGCCGCCATTCCCATTGGCGCGTTCCTGGGGAAGCTTCCAGACATGATTGAACCCGCCCTTGGAAACCCAAACCATCGACAGTTCTTCCATAGCATCGCGGTGTTTGGTTTGCTGGCAGCAGGAATGCGTAAGGTCTACCATTGGGAACCGCAGGATGAAGTCGAGAAAATAATACGGGGAGTCTTATTGGTTGGCGGCGCCGCTTATCTGAGCCACTTGGCGCTGGATGCGCTAACCAGCCGGTCACTGCCGTTCGTTGGTCGAGTCTAAAATATCAGCGTAGACCAAGGCCCCATTTTCATCGGCTATTCTTCATTGATGAAGTGATGCGGTGATTCATCAGTGATCTTCACTTTGGCGATCTGATGACCGTAACCATTCACATCCCAGAATAGAAAGGAATAATCGATGAACGCTATAAAAAGGATTCTCTCACTTATTAAGGCTGGCGGTGTCTTTTTGGCTACGCTCATCGGAGTGCTTGCATCGACCGATAAACCGGAAGCCAATGATCGCCCACAGGGTGAAGGTTCGGACCTTTTCGGTGAACACAATTTCCGGACTGGTCAGGCCGACTCGGGCACGGATCCAGACGGATGGTATGAAGACGATATGTAGTCACGCTTTACCTCTTTATCCCCTTCGAGATTGCTGCCTTACCGATACTCCCTCCCTGCCTTCCTGCATCATCAGCCGGTCGTGCCAACGGTGAAGTTGCCGCAGTAATAGATCGTCCGATATTGACCCCCGCCCACGCCATCATCCCGCTCCATAGTAACGGCAGGCCCAGGTACAGGCTGGTTGTGATCATGTTGAGCAGCATGCGTTTGATGTCGTGCTCACCGGGGTTGGCGAAGATCTGCAGGAAGATGTTGACGTCCGGGTACATGGACAAAATAAGATTCTGATCCACCCACAGCGCCAGGTACCAGAGCACGCTCCAGAACTTGACGGTGAAGATCGCCATGGCGCCGATCACCATCATGGAGATGGAGTAACGCGATAACACCACCACCATGGGAAGCAAGGCATAGATGCCGAGCAGGAGCACGGCCTGCACCATGGGCAGTGCCTGCAGGACCGCGGTCATGGTCACCGAGAACATGGCCGATGCCGCGACCACGCCGCCTGAGGCCAGCCCGCCTTTCACGATGTTCTCCGCAGTGCTCACCAACCCAGTGCTGCCGGAGTTGTTTGCTACGAGATCGTTGTTCGACCAGCTCGGCGGGGAGTTGGTGAGTACAGTCCGGGCGACGGCGTCGTTCTGCTTCTCGCTGGCCAGTGCCGGTGCCACAGCGACAACGCGGCCTGAAAATCCGGCGGATGTTGCATCGGCCTCGTTAATCAGCTTTTCTCTTAGGCCAATCGAGCCGTCCTCCCACCATTGTTTGCAGTAGGGCTTGCCCCAGGTGGGCGGCGCGGTCGGATCGTATTCCGTGTCGCGCGCCGCATTGTAGGCCCAGCCTGAGACCTGCATGGCTGGTCGTAGGGTGTCGTAGTAACCGGGCGTGTTGCGGTAGACGTGCGAACCCATCCAGTCGGGATCGTCCGGCCCGTAGGTACCCAACAGAGCGTTGACCGCAGCCGTTGCCGGCCGCTCGGCCTGGTATTTCGAGCGCGCCGGGATGTAACACTGACTGAAAAAATCACTTACCTCTTGTCGTAGGCGCGGATCCGCAATGGTGGCCAGACGGGCCTGTTGTTCATAGGTGCGCATGTCCGCGGCCGAGGGCAGCCCTTCGACCACCGCGTGATTCAGTCCCGATGTCATTGCCAGCACCGCATACCACCAAACCGGGATGTTCACCGTTGCCGGCGAACCCGTAAACCCGGTTGTGCCATAGGTACTCTGGGGTGCAGCGACCGTCGCCGTGGTAGGTGTGGGATCGATCAAGGTCGGCGGCGGTATGTAGCTGAGCGTGCCAGCGTTCAACGGCGTTAGCGCGGCCGGCTGCCCGGCCAGGACCACGACCAACAAAGCGATGAAAATTTCCAGTTCCATGCAGCGCAGCGACAACCCGGTGACGGTGCCGAACTCGCCGCCCTCAGCCGGCTCGCGCCAGTTGTCGATGAGGATACCGAGAAACGGCAGGAACACGATGCCCGTTCCCACCAGCACATCCCAAAGAATGCCGTAGAAGGCCCAGCCGAACAAAGTAGTGAACAGTTCGAGATAGCTGTCGACAGTCATGTGCTGGTTCCTTGCAATGCGGACATGAATCGGCCCAGGAGATTCTGCCCGAGCATCAGTTCGATCACGATCAGCCAGGTGACGATCCGCCAACGCAGGGACAGCAATCTCGCCGCCCCCGCCTCATCAACACGGCCCCACCGATGGAGGCCTTGGATCACCGCCGGCCATGACAGTGCTACCAACCCGATCAGCAGAAATCGGATCGCGGTTAGCACCGGTTTCAACACGTCGATCCGGGTCTGGATTGTAGTGATGGACGAGGTTTGCATCGAGTGCCAGAGGAAGGCACCAATGCCCAACGCCAACCCGAATGCCAACAGTGTCAGCATCACGAACCAGCGTCTGCGCATCGCAAACCGGTTACGGGACTCGGCCATTGCTCAAAGGCCTGGGATCGATCGTCGGTACGGTAGGTGTGTTCAAGGACGACTGGCGTCGTGCCGCTGCTCGCTTGAGCAGCATGGTCACGGTGTCGGAGACGACTTCCTTGCGCACCCGGGTCTCGAACAGGAGGTTCTCGATTTCCTTGTCCAGTTCCACGATGGAGGTGTCGGCATGTTCACGGGCCACCTCGGTGGCGTAGACCTCCGGCACCTGCCGGCCCGTGAGTAACAGCCGGCGGGCGAACAGGGCCTTTTCCACCGTGCGCGCGGTACTGATCTCCGAGACCAACCGGCCCATTATCAGGCTCTGCTCGGAGGCCGGCATCTCCCGAATTGCCTCGATGACCTGGCGCGTGATGGCCACCCCAGGCGCGGTGATGTTCTCCAGGTTTGCCAGCGTCGGCGGCGTTGTACCACCGACCAGATTCTGAATCTCCACGGTCACCGTGCTCGCCTCCTGATAAAGCTTCGGTAACAGACCGGTGCCGGGAATACTGTCCTTACGGCAGGTATCACAGGTGGTTACGATGTTTTCGCCGACTACGTCCACCACCCAGTCCCTGGCATCGGCGGGCGTGGCCCAGACCTCGGACAGCCGGGTTGCCGATGCCGGCGGCACCGGTCCCACCGCCGTGACGGGCCGATTCATGTTGAGGTTGTAACCGGCCTTGACGATATCGCCGGTGAACTCCAGGAGCGGCTGACCCGAACCGCCCGCCTGGCCACCGATCCATGGCACACCATTGTCACCATTCGATGTCTCGACCGCATCCTTCGCGGTCACGGCATCATTGCCACCGACCCCCATCTGGAGTTTCCAGTCGTTGCCCTTGGATAAGGTGATGAGATCGGCATAGGGATTCTTGCCCTGGGCGATCTCGGCCTCCATCTGCTCGCAGGACTTGGTGGCAAACTGCATGGTCTCTTCGGCCTTGAGCAGCGCATTCTGGAACATATCGTAGAGTCCGGGGTTGGCCCGTTGCAGGATGAGTGCCGGTAGTGAGGCGATAGCGGCGCTCGCCGCGGCGGTCATGGCGTTCAGCATATTGTCGACGCCGGAACTGATGTCATTCAGCGTATTGGTGACCGCCGCCACGGGATCGAACTTGCCGCAACTGTAACCGAGTCCGAGTTGCGCCGAGCCACCCAGGGTGACCGAGACCACAGATGGATTAGCTGGTGCCGAGACCGGTTCCGCGCCACCAATTTCGTAGTACCAGAGACTGTCTTCCGTCGGCGCCTTGGCGGCGTTGGCGTTATTCCATACAGACAGCGCGATCATCAGCGACACGCATACGTTTCTTGAAATGATCCGTGTGGACCGGTGTGTCGTGGCCATTGGGTATCCTTGCTTGTGTCTCATGGCGGATAGGAAATCCAGTCGATGTCGAACAGGAACCATTGGCCGCGCCGCTGACAGCACTTGTAAGGACGCCAGAGGTTCCAGACATAGTCGCCCTCGCCATCGACCCGCCCTCCTCCCCAGCCTGTTAAACTGGCCAGATCATTCGTGCCAAAGACGTTACAGCTAGACTCGCTGCGCGGGACCATCATCTGCCAGGTACCGGTACGGCGGTCCTTCTCCATCAGCGGTCCCGGTGGCCAGACCTTCTGGCCCGACGATGATGACCCGGTGATCGGAACGTAAACATGCGGCTGCGCCGTGCGGGTGACGATATCGCCAGCCCGTTGCGCATTGATGGCTGCGGCTTTTGGCTCTTCGGCCTGCGTGGTCCAACCAGTGCGTGGATACACCCCACCCCAGGTCTGCAACGGCCAGGTACCGATCTCACGCAGACCCGGGATGAAACTAGGGGGATAAAAGATCTCCGGCACTTCTTGGCGCCATGACAGCGCATCGAGCCCGGACTGGAAATACGGAACGAAAGAGGTTGTCTCCGTCTGGCACAACATCCCCACGCCAGAGACGATGCCGGAAAGGGAACTGAGCGGATGGCCAATGGCATCGGTCTCGCGGAAGATCATGTTCCTGTGATCGCGATTACCGGATGTCCCTTCAGTACGGTTGCCGGCGCTGTCGATGGGGACCGGGAGCAGTGAGCCAAGTAACCCGTCGGCCGCCGTCTTCTGGGCGAGACCCAGGGTCGCCCTGATCTCCGCCCAGGGGTTGCCACCCAATTCGTTGTAGCTGCTGACCACCAAGTCCGGGTTGTAATGCCCGACCTTGAGGGAAGTTCTGACACTGCAACCAAACAACGAACACCGTAACCAGAAACAGGTGCCGATGGGCATCCACTGCATGCAGGCAAACGCAGCCGCCGTAGTCTTGGCGACGATCTCTGGTGTTGTTATCACACCGGTATACCCGGTGGCTGGTAACATGAGCACGGTGGCAAAGAAGAAAGACACGCGACGCGGCGCATTCATGGCTTATTCCCCGTCCGCCATGCTCGGTAGTGTTGGATCGCCACCTCCAGATCGGTGAGACCGTAAACCACCACCTGACCGCCAAACACCATGGCTGGATAGCGATCGATGCCGTACTGCACCGCCTTCGCCAACCCCATCGCGGCATGTTGCATCTGTGCGCGACCCGCCTCGTCCAACTGTTGAATGCGTTGTAGAACTATGTGTTTGGATTGCTCGGGATCGGCCGTAAGGCCTATGGACAGCTTCGCCTCGATACGTTGGATGCCATCCAGTTCATAGACTCGAAGCTCTGTTTTCGGGCGAACAGCATCGGGGTTTATAACAGCCTTGCCAGTGATGGGCAGATCGGACGAGGTAAACACTTCAATGACTTGGGGAATCGCCGCCTCAATCTGTACTGCCTGTACGACATTACCAGCGAGGATCACAAGAACTAGTGACCCCCAACAGACAAAGCGTTTTGAATGAATGTTCTCTATCATTTCCACGAACGGCCCACTGACAATACGATGGGCTATCGTGGCTCAGATGGACTACCTATGGAATGGAAAATCCTTTCAAGGTGCGTCGTGGTTCTCGGTTTTACAATGGTCAGCGCCCGCACAGCACGCAGCATTACATCACGCCAGAAATGGCTTACTTTGGACTTATGCAACCACGGAAAGCCTAACATTCCAAGTGGCCAAAGAATGGGGTCATTGCAGTTGCGCCGGGTTACCTAAAAAGACGGTTTATTTTTGATTGTCGGATAGCTTTGTGCCGTTGACAAGTGAGGTCATATAGATGTTATGTGTTTTCCTTGAATGGCGGCTTCCAGCATATATTTACCTGGACCGGATAGTTTGCTTGCTATTGTGAGATGCTTATTGGCTCGAAAAATCAGGCCTTTTGACCATAAACTTCTATCTTGATCTGGTAGAGGGATCAGCGTTTTCCTATCAACCGATCTTGCCGCGACTCTCGCCTCAACAAATAATATCAAAGACAAAAGCCCATGCACTTCAGATTCTAAAGGTAGTAAAACTGACAATCTGTCGGCCAAACGTAACGCAATTGAGGCTATGTCATGACGATGATTGGTCGATTCAACGGTAGAAAATGTAGCCTCATTGTACATAATATAGATAGCTGCAAGTATCTGAGGAATCCGTTCACGCACAGCTTTCTCACTAAGCGGAGGAAAACCCTTTTCCCCGAGTTTTCGTTTCGCCCTCAATAAACGAGATCTGATAGCTTCTTTTTCCAATGAGAAAGCAAAGGCTATTTCTCGCGGTGTTAAACCTCCAAATACACGGAGCATCAACATAACCTGTGAGGACTTGTCGAGAGAATCATTAGCGCAGTAAAACAATAACGATAACTCTTCCTGATCAATGTCAACTTCATCTATATCACAGTGCTGATCTTCTTCAAGTGATTTTAGGCGCTTCAAGGCATCTGATCTGGAACGTGCAGATCTGGCGGCATCGATATACTGACGAAAGGCAACGGTTCGAAGCCATGCGCCAGGGCTATCAGGAAAACCAACTTTTCGCCAATGCTGGACGGCACTCTCGAATGCATCTTGTGCACAATCTTCCGCTATAGATATATCCCCCGTTCTTTTTACAAGAAAGGCAAGTGTACGACTCCATTCCTTTTGGTAGACGTCATTCAGCGCATTTTTAAAAAACGCCTTATCCAAGGTGACTACGTGTCATGATTAATATCGGGTCGGACTTCAACTGCACCATAGCCACACTTTGCATTAGGCACTTTGGCGGCCCATTCGACCGCGGTTTCAATATCTTCACACTCAATCTGATACCAGCCAATGATGTTTTCTTTAATTTCAGCGAATGGACCATCGTGAACTTCTATCGCTCCGTCTTTAACTCTGACGGTTCTCGCTGTATGCGGGTCTTGAATCGCCTGACCGGCCTTAAGAATACCCGCCTTTCCTGCCTCTTCATTAAACTCCTCCCATTTTGCTGCATAGACTTTCCACTCTTCGCTACCAAACTCGGGTCCAGCGCCTGTATAGGCAGTTAAAATTAATGTATAACTTTTCATATTTCCTCCATCCGGAATATCAATTAGTAATACTTTAAAGACGGATTACCTTATGCAAGTGCGTCAATATACAAAATATCTATATGGAGTAATTTTATGATGTTGATTCTAATAAACTGTGACAACACAAAATGCCTCAAGAAGAGGCGCGCGCTTTTTGCGCGTCCTTCTTGCTTAAATTGTTGATTTCTTTGCAACTACCGAATATATATGCCAGTCATGTGGAATTCCCTGTGGTGTCTTTCCAGATGTTTTATACTCAGTAAAACGACAGATTTGATAGCTTCTAAAAATATCTCTCACTTCTTTCTCATCAAAAACTGATATTTCAGGTCAAAAAGTACTCTTATCATATATTGACCCAGTCATAGTATCTTCAGGCCCTAAAAAGGAACCACAGAAAATCCCATTTGGGTAAAGGCATTCATATATGTTGCTCCAAACATAGTCAAATTCTGTCTTGGGGCAAAAGAATAGACTTGCATCAGCTACTACTAGTGATGCCCTTGGATATTTATACGAACTAAACCCGGCTTTTGACAGGATTACATCTTTATTATTAAAGCGTTTCTTACATCTTGATATAGATTCATCCTCTATATCAAAGCCGTACACTTGATAACCCCTTGCTAATAAATACTTTATGTCTGCTCCAGCTCCGCAACCACAATCTATAGCGATCTTAGGATCGCCCACGATATTAACAGCGAAAGATAAATCTGAACGAACCTCTCGATGTTCCATCGCATCATAGTATTCATTAATTTCTTGACTGGTCATATTAGAAATCGTCGCAGTAGGAACGCCGGTTACCCGACGTCCCCTGCACAGATCCCTGCGTGCGATTTTCCCGCACAGGGCTCTTCAAACATACTCACTCGCGTAGTAAGACAAATTCTCACACAAGCCCCCGATTCATTGTCTGGCACCGCTGCTGGGCAGGCGTCGGAAATGCAAAGCGTTCCAGCACCCGTTTCAGCTTCGGCCATGTCAGACTTCGCCTTTGACTCCGTCGATTTAACCACTTGTACAGCAACTTCACCACTTCCTTGTAGAATGTCCACAGGCCTCGGCTGTTGCCCACAACACGGAAGTAGTTGTAATGACCGCGTACTTTCCGTTTCAGGGTCTTGAGCAAGACCGGCAGGCGTTTGTGCCGATTGACTTTTAGCCACTCCTTGCACGCTTTGATGCTGCCGCGCAGTTTCTTCTTCGCCGTCCGTCGCCAGACCCTCGGCGTCCCCTTGCTGTCGGCCTCCCAGTAAAACTCGAAGCCCAGAAAGGTGAAGCGGCGGTCGCGGCACGGATGGAATCGACTGAAACGATGGATACAGGTCTTCTCTGGGGCTACCGCCAGTGCGAATTTCTTCAGTCGCTTCGGCAACACCTTGTAGAAGGCCCGCGCCTCGCGTCGGTACTGGAAGGTGCAGACGAAGTCATCCGCATAGCGGATGATGTGCGCCTGTCCCTGACAGTGCGGCTTGACCACCCTCGTAAACCACAGGTCCAGCACGTAGTGCAGGTAGATGTTCGCCAACATCGGCGAGATCACGCCCCCTTGCGGGGTGCCTGTGTGGGGGTGGGATACCGTACCGTCGGTTTCCAGTATCCCGGCTTTGAGCCAGGTGTCGATCAGTCCGAGAAACGGCTGGTCGTCGATCCGCTCTTTGAGCATCCGCAATAGCCAGTCATGGTCGATGTTATCGAAGAAGCCTTTGATATCTGCTTCGACGACGTAACCATGACGGCCGAACTGGAGTTCGTAGGTGAGGTCTTTGACCGCGTCTTTCGCGCCCATCTTGCGCCGGTAGGCGTAGCTGACGGGTTGGAAGTCTGCTTCAAAGATCGCTTCGAGCAACAGTCGTGCGGCACTTTGCAGTAAGCGGTCTTCGACCACCGGAATGCCCAGTGGGCGTTCTTTGCCGTTTCCCTTCGGGATGTACTTGCGCCGGACCAGCCGGCTTCGGTATTCACCCCGCTTCAGACGCTCTACCAATTGCCTGATGTTGGTGTCCAGATGTTTCCCATACTGGGCCACCGTTTCCTTGTCCACGCCGGCCGCACCTCGCTTGTTGAGCTTTCGCCAGGCGGTGTGCAGCAGCGCTTCGTTCAGACAGCCGTAGAGATTTTGGAATCGGTGAGCGCTCAATGTGCTCGCCTTGGTGGATAATGCCCGCAAGAAGGTTGGCTCAGCGTGATCCGGCCCGACTGTGTCCGGCGCGAGTTGCCTTTGCGGACTGCGTATGTCTGTCACTCCCTTCCCCCTGTGATCGGCCCTACCGTCTCCGAGTACTATGAAGTGATCCGACTCCCCGACAGCCTTCGAGCGCTTTCCCGTTTCTGGCGGTTCTGCTCACTCTACCCTTCCTTTGGAGCCATCGGGGTCTCCCGCGTTCATGACGCATCTCTTGTTACATGCCGTAGCTTGAGAACTCCGCCGGCTCTCCACAGGCTCACCAAGGCGCCTGCTTTGTGTTGGCTTCGCGGACGTTACAACGCTGGCCAACCGGAACTGTTCATTTCGAAGCGATACCATCTCTAAGGAGCTACGTCTCCAAACGGCCTGCAACATACCCTGTGTACGCTTCACCTCTCTT
>Ga0316207_10001271_pt1 | contig 32072 bp, 27 predicted proteins | sample 6weekpyrite_MG_FD_204943 | JGI IMG/M metagenome (GOLD analysis project Ga0316207, IMG submission 204943) | Microbial mat bacterial communities from mineral coupon in-situ incubated in ocean water Damariscotta River, Maine, United States -... | ecosystem: Environmental > Aquatic > Marine >...
TCCAGGTATAGGTCAGGCCCTGGCCCGCATCATTGGCATCCGAGGCCGAGCCATCCAGCGTCACGCCCGCGCCAGAGGCCACACCCTGATCGGGCCCGGCATTGGCGGTCGGCGCGGTGTTACCCGGCACCAGAACCCGCGTGTTGACGGAAACGGTCGTAGCAGCGCCAGAGGCGCCGATTGTATAATCATAGGTGTTGCCATCGGCGGTCGAGGTGCCGCGAAACGTGATGCCGACAAAATCATCCGTGGCGAAGGTGCCGTTGGCCCCGTCGCTCACAAAACTGGTGATCCCGGTAATGCCGCAGATCGTGCCGACATCAGAGGCCGTAATATCACCGGGAGGCCAGGGCGTAATAACCCCGCCAAGCCAGTAATTGCCGCCAGCCGATGTTGAGGATATTAACCCCGGCCGAAACATACTGAGCTGGGTTTCCTGAGCAGCACCGTCATGGAAAATGTTGAACGTACAGCTTTCCCCAGCCAAATTAACGTTCTGATTGAAAGAACTGGTCGTATCGAGGGCCTGCACGGGCCTGGGGGTCAGATTGGGCAGCGCGATCGCTGCTGTCATGAGAGTTGTGCGGATCAGGAATTTCATTTTTGCCCCCTCTATTTGGCCGACGCACCTGACAGGCGCGTTGGGTCAAAGTTCGGGATAAGACGGCGTTTAACGACGGTCTGTGCGATTTGTCACAGAACCGGCCCCATGTTTCGGGGGAAGCCTTGGCGGGCCCGTAACGTGTTGAATCCGGAGCGGGATCATACAAGCACCAGATAGCGGAGGCGCATCATGGAACCCTTTATTGGAATGGTCATCCTGTTCGGCGGCAGTTTTGCGCCCAGGGGATGGGCGCTCTGCGACGGTCAGCTCTTGCCGATCTCGGAAAACAGCGCGTTGTTCAGCATTCTGGGCACGACATATGGCGGCGACGGGCGCACGACATTTGCTCTGCCCGATCTGCGCGGCCGCGTGCCGCTGCATCCCGGCAACGGCCCCGGGTTGACCCCGCGCGATTTGGGTCAGAAGCTCGGTGAAGAATCCGTAAACCTAACGGCCGCGCAAATGCCATCGCATGGTCACGCGATGAACGTGGCCAATGTCCCGGCTGACAATGATCGCCCCTCTGCCGACATGCTGGGCCGGAGCCAGATTTACACCGCAACCGCGACGCCGACCGCGACGCTGAACCCGGCAACAATCGCCAATAGCGGTGGCAATGAGGCGCATGACAACATGCAGCCCTCGCTTGGCATCAACTACATCATCGCGCTTCAGGGCACCTATCCGTCGAGAAGCTGATATCGGCGTTGCTGTGTTGTATCTGTGCCCCGGGTGCTTTTTTGGGATCACGCAATGCCGAGGCGGGCGGTCTTGACCGAAGGCGTTATGCGCAACAAGGACAAGGTCGACCTGTCGGGAAGGGGAGCACCAAGTGTGCTCCCCTTCTTTTCTCTCTGCTAAACCAAGCACGCCGGACGAAGGGCGCTTGGGTGGCCCGACTAACATACCCCCGATCAGGGGCCCGTTCTTCGCCTGTCTATGCGTCGGCACACTGGTCGGCGACGGCTTATCACTTCAAGCTCCCCGGGCCTCGCCGCGAGATGCCACCCGCTTAGGGCACCGCGTCGAGAAACAAACGAAACCTCATTCTCACATTCCTCGCACTCGACTGGCAATTATAGCAAAAACCCATGGTGCCCGGCACAGAACGGCTCTCGAAGTGGGCTTTGCGAACCGGGTGCAATACGACCGTATTAGGGGTGCCAGGACCTCTGAAATATCGTTCCTGTTCAAATTGCTAGAGAGAGTAACAGATAATCATGCCTGTTGTGGTGCAGCTGAGAGGACAAACCTAGAACCGTCGAGGCTCTCATCGTTCTTGCCGAACGATTGCCGCCCGGTCTGTCGTTCGGATGGGGGGTGTCTCTTTTCTACGAAAAGGAACGTTGGTGCGGGCGGTGGGACTCGAACCCACACGGGGCGAACCCCTTCAGATTTTAAGTCTGATATGTCTACCATTCCATCACGCCCGCGAGACGTGACCCGAGGCTACCCTGCGGTGTCAGGCCTGCCTAGAGCCAATGCGGGATCAGTCCCGCTGGCCCGAGAATTCTTCTTGCCATCCCTCCCGCTCTGCGTCCGCGATCTTGGCAAAGAGCACCTCAGGAACGCTGAAGGCGTGACCAGGCTCAAGCGTGGCCAGCGCGTCGCCGATCGTGTCGGGCCATGACGCGCCATTCGCCCCCATGGCCGCCAACATGGTCCTGGCCGCATCGGGAATGAACGGGGCCGACAGGACGGCATAAAGCCGGATCAGGTTCAGCGACAGACGAATGACGGCCGCCGCCCGGTCGGGATCGGTCTTGAACGCGGCCCAGGGCGCGGCCGATTGCAGGTATTCGTTGCCCGCCACCCAGATGGCGCGCAGTTCGGCGGCCGATTTGCGCACCTCCATCGCCTCCATATGGGTCTGATAGGCATCGAGCCGGGCCTGCAGATCGGCCACCAGCGCCAGTTCCTGTTCGCCGTAATCACCGCCATCGGGCACCACTTCGCCGAATTTCGACCGGCAGAACTTGGTCACCCGGCTGACGAAATTGCCAAGCACATCGGCCAGATCCTTGTTCACCGATTGCTGGAAGTTTTCCCAGGTGAACTCGCTGTCGCTGCTTTCGGGGGCATGGCTGAGCAGCCACCAGCGCCAGTAATCGGCGGGCAGGATCGCCAGCGCCTGATCCATGAACACACCGCGCCCCTGCGACGTGCTGAACTGGCCGCCATCATAATTGAGGTAGTTGAAGGATTTGATGTAATCGACCAGCTTCCAGGGCTCGCCCGAGCCCATGATCGTGGCCGGAAAGCTGAGCGTGTGGAAGGGGACGTTATCCTTGCCCATGAACTGGACATACCGCACGTCATCCGCGCCCTTGTCGGTGCGCCACCAGCGTTCCCAATCATCGCCCTTGCCGGCATCGACCCATTCGGCCGAGCAGGCGATATATTCGATCGGCGCATCGAACCAGACATAGAAAACCTTGCCCTCCATGCCCGGCCAATCGGCATCGCCCTTTTTGACCGGAATGCCCCAGTCCAGATCGCGGGTGATGCCGCGATCCTGCAACCCGTCACCGTCATTCAGCCATTTCTTCGCGATGGACGTGGTCAGGATGGGCCAATCTTTCTTGCTGTCGATCCAGTCATTCAGCTGGCCGCGCATGCCCGATTGGCGCAGATAGAGATGCTTGGTCTCGCGCACTTCCAGATCGGTCGAGCCCGAAATAGCGCTGCGCGGGTCGATCAGGTCGGTCGGGTCGAGCTGCTTGGTGCAGTTTTCGCATTGGTCGCCACGGGCCCGGTCATAGCCGCAATTGGGGCAGGTGCCCTCGATATAGCGATCGGGCAGAAACCGTTTATCGGCATGCGAATAGACCTGGCTTTCGCTAACCTCGCGGATCAGCCCGGCATCGGACAGACGGCCTGCGAAATGCTGTGTCAGGCGGTGGTTCTGCGTGCTGGAGGAACGCCCGAAATGATCAAAGCTGAGGCGGAAGCCGTCGCTCAGATCCTTTTGCACCTGCCACATCTCGGCGCAGTATTCGGCGACCGGTTTTCCGGCCTTGGCGGCGGCAAGCTCGGCGGGCGTGCCATGTTCGTCTGTGGCGCAGAGAAACAGCACCTCATGCCCGCGGGCCCGGGCGTAGCGGGCATAGAGATCGGCGGGCAGCTGGCTGCCGACCAGATTGCCCAAATGCTTGATCCCGTTGATGTAAGGGATCGCCGAAGTGATGAGAATGCGTGCCATGGGCTGCCCGTTCCTAGATTTCGCAACCCCGTTTAGCCTACCGCAATCGGGAGGACTAGGCGTATTGCGCCGGGCATGTATAAACCGGTGCCGCCGCGCCCGGGCACCCGTCTAATTGGATATGGCCGCGTTCGGGCCCCCGATGCGGCTGGCTGCGCGTTCCGACCGAAACGAGCTGCCCCCATCCCCGGGCGGCAGGGCGGACCGCTGTCACTCTTTGCCCGAATTGCGTCGAAAGAGGCGGCCAACGTTGAAACTGGTGCGCGGGATCCAGACATAGCGCGTGCGCGCCGTGACGCTGGCGCGCCGCCGCATACGAATGAGGCCGAAACCGACCAGCGTCAGATGCGCCAGCGAGATGAACACGAACAACGCCCCCGGGCCAAAGGCGGTGATCAGGTTCGAGGTCAAGAGCGGCGCGGCGATGGCCCCGAGCGCGTAGAAAAACATCAGGGCGGCTGAAAGCTCCACCCGTTCATGATCATCGGCCCAGTCATGCGCGTGGGCCGCCGAAATGGAATAGATCGGCATGGTGACCAGCCCAAAAGTGAACGCGGCCAGCATGACCGGCGTGGTGCCCATGCCCGAGACGGCAATGGTCAGGAAACTGACGGGCAGCGTCACCAGCGAGATAAAGATCAGCACCCAACGGCGATCATAGCGGTCGGCCAGCCAGCCCGCCGGCAGCTGCGCCAATGCCCCGCCCAGAACAAAGGCCGCCAGGAAAAAGGCGATCTGTTCGGCGCGCAGCCCGATCTCGGCCCCGTAAAGCGGCCCGATCATGCGAAACGAGGCCGACGAGACTGCCGCCACCATGACGCCCGCCACGGCAAGCGGCGACTTGACCCATGCCAGCCCCGGGCGCAGGCGCGGCGCGTCGGGGATCGTCGGTTCGGATGATTTCGTGACCATGAGCGGCAACAGCGCGGCGATGGCGAGCAGCGCCAGAATGTTGTAGGAGACATAGCTTGCCGGACCCAGCACCCCGATCAAGAGCTGCGCCACCAGTGACCCGCTGAGGTCGACCATGCGGTAGCTGCCCATGGCCCGGCCGCGCGTCTTGTTGGTGACCTTGGCCTGCAACCAGGCCTCGGCCACGGTATAGCAGCCCGCAACCGCCAGACCCGATGCCAGCCGCATGATGGCCCAGGCCGTGGCATCGACGATCAGCATATGGGCCAACAGCCCGATGGCCCCCATTGCCGTAAAGGCCGCGAAAGCGCGCGAATGGCCGACCGTGCCCATCAGGCGCGGGGCCCACCAGCAGCCGACGAAAAAGCCCAGAAAATGCGCCGATCCCAACAGACCGATCTGGCTGTTGGTAAAGCCAAGCTGGCTGCCGGAGAGCACATCGAGCGGGCCGACGCCGCCGGTTGAGACCTGCAACAGGAAGATTGAGAGAAAAAGCGCGGTGAAAGAGATGAGAAGGCGCATGGGTCGCGTCCTGCCGGGGGCTATCATCCGAGCCTGCGGGTGCCGCGCGGCGGGGTCTTGTGGTTTTTCGACGTTTTGCGCGTCGGTTTTGGGTTTCGCGCCTGACGGCACGACCCGGGCGTTAGATTGGCGGGCTGATCGGCTATCCCTTGATCTCGATCCGAATGCCATGCACCAGCTTGTCACCGGTGTTCAGGACACGGCCAAGCGGCTGCGGGGCCATGTGCACGACAAGACTGCTGACCCCATCCCAGGCCTCGATGGCCTTCATGACGTCCCGGCTTGGCGGAAGCTGGGTTCCGTCGGGTGAGATATCGTGGACATCGCCGTGGATCGAATCGAGCACAAAGATCGACGGCCAGCGGTGGTGATGCAGCGGTTCTTCATCCTGCGGCATGAGAGTCACTTCCAAAACCCGCAATTTCTCATTCTCGAAAATGACCTTGTGATGATCTGGCGCGGCGGCCACGGCATCAAATTCCGGATCCCATGTCGATGGGTCTGTGGCTTCTGTGTCAGCTGACATTGGGTGTCCCTCCATGAATGGGTTTGGGCAAGATTAGGCTTTTTCTTCAGCTTTTTCAATTTTCTCGGAATTTGACATGCCGCCGCGCCTGCGCGACCTTTCGGCTATCTGCTCCGGTTTATCGTTGTTTGCGGGAGAGTATCGATGTTCAAGATTGCAGATCGCTCCGAGGCACCCTCGGTTCTGTCCGGCCTCGCGCTTGGCTTCGCCGCCGATCCGTTCATGCGCTGGCTCTATCCCGAACCGAGCGCGTTTCTGGCGCATTTTCCGCGTGTGATGGATCTGTTTGGCGGCGGTGCGTTTGAACAGGGCAGCGCCTGTCGCAACGATGATTTCACCGCCGCGGCCCTGTGGTTGCCGCCTGATACCCATCCCGATGAGGATAAGCTGGTGGCGCATCTCGAAAGCACGGTCGCGCCGGAAAAACACGCAGCACTCTTTGCGACTTTCGAACAGATGGACCGCTATCACCCCGGCACGCCGTGCTGGCATCTTGCCTTTATCGCGGTCGATCCGGCGCGCCAGGGCAAGGGGATGGGGGCGGCGCTGCTGCAGGACGGCCTCAGGCGCTGCGACAGCGACAGGCTGCCGGCATATCTGGAATCGACCAACCCGATGAACCTGTCGCTCTACAGACGCTTCGGGTTCGAAGAGATGGGCGTGATCCAGGCCCATGAGGCACCGCCGCTCTACCCGATGCTGCGCCCGGCCCGGTAGGCTTGGCGCGCGGAACCCGCCTATTTCGCTCCGATCGCGGCCCCTGCCCCATCGGGCATTCCAAATCCGGCATGCGCCGCCGCAATCGCTTCGATCAGAGCACCCATTTCCGGCGCGGGCGGAGCCACGCGGCGGGTCTCAAGGCTCACATGCAGCAGCATCTGTTCGCCCGTCGCCACCAGATCGTCCGCGCAATACATCGAATGAAAGAGCCGCAGCTTTTTGCCCGCGCCTTTCAGAACCTGCGTCTCGACCCGGATCCGCGCCCCGATCCGCACTTCGCCCAGATGCCGGATATGGTTTTCCACCGTGAACCAGCTGCCGCCCGAGGCGACATAGTCGGGCGTCACCCCCACCCACAGAAGGAACCGGTCGCAAGCCTCTGATATCGCCTGCAGATACCGCGCCTCGTTCATGTGATTGTTGTAATCCACCCAATCGGTTGGCACCACGCGGTCCAGCGTCTGCATCGGGGCCATCAGATCGGGAACCGGCGGCGTGATCGCGGCCTCATGGGCGGCCAGAACCGCGCCCACAGCGGCACCGCGCGCCTTCAGGCTGCGCATCATGCCCACCAGGTTGCCATCGCGCAGCGTGTCCAGCTCGGCAATGCTCAGATGCCCCGATTGCGCGTCCGATTGCGCGGCGATCATGTCGATCAATTCTTCGGTCAGTTCCGGCACATCCATCAGCTTGGTCCAGGGCCATTCCAGCGCTGGGCCGAACTGGGCGATGAAATGTTTCATGCCTGCAGGACCACCGGCCACCCGGTAGGTCTCAAAAAGCCCCATCTGCCCCCAACGCAGGCCAAACCCCATGCGAATGGCGTCGTCGATTTCCTCGGTCGTGGCCACGCCATCCTTGATCAGCCACAGCGCCTCGCGCCAGACCGCCTCCAGAAACCGATCGGCAATATGGGCCGGGATCTCGGCGCGCACGCGCAAAGGCTGCATGCCCACGTCGCGCAGCACCGCCCCTGCCCTGTCCAGAACGCCCGCCCCCGTCGCATCCGAGCCCACGAGCTCGACCAGCGGCAGCAGGTAGACCGGGTTGAACGGATGCGCCACGATGATCTGATCGGGCCGTGTCGCGCAGCTTTGCAATTCCGACGGCATGAAGCCCGAGGTCGAAGAGGCGATGATCGCGCCCGCATCGCAGACCGATTGCACCTGTTGATAGAGCTTTTGTTTCAACTCCAGCCGCTCGGGCACGCTTTCCTGGATCCATTCCGCGCCCGCCACCGCATCGCTGATGGTGTCGTGAAAGCTTAAAGTGCCTTCCGCTGGCAGCGCCACATCGTAAAGCGCCGGCAGGGCGGCGCGGGCGCGATCAAGCAATCCCGCAAGCGTTGCCTCGGCCGTGGGTGCGGGGTCGAACACCCGCACATCCCAGCCCATCAGCAAAAACCGCGCCGCCCATCCGCCGCCGATCACACCACCGCCCAATATTGCCGCTATCCGTGCCATGCCTCAGTCTCCGATCGTTTCCGTATGCCCGTCCACGGCCATCGCCTGGCCCGACAGTTTGCGCCCCATATCCGAGGCCAGAAACAGCGCCATATCGGCGATGTCATCGGCCTCGACCCATGTTTTCATCGACACGCCCTTGACGTAGAGCGCGCGCACCGCGTCCTCGCTGATGCCGCGCGCGGCGGCTTCCTTGGCCACCACCCGGTCCATGCGCGGCCCCGAGACCGCGCCGGGGCAGAGCGCATTGACGCGAACGCCCGCAGGCCCCAGCTCCATCGCCAGCGTTTTCATCAACCCGATCACCCCCCATTTCGCCACCGCATAAGGCGACCGGTAGGGATAACCGAAAAGACCCGCCGTCGACGAGGTCAGCAGCAAGAGCCCCGATCCTTGCGATTTCATCACCGGTGCCGCCCGGCGCGCGGTCAGAAACGCCCCGTCCAGGTTGACCGCCAGCGTCGATTTCCAACCCTCCAGCGTGATATCTTCGATGGCCCCCGCAGGCCCGCCGATACCGGCATTGGCCGCCACCACGTCAAGCCCGCCAAATTCGGCCAGCACCGTGTCGAACACCGCGTCAACCGCATCTGCATCGGTCACATCGGCCATCTGCGCCAGGATGTCAGGATTGGCCGCCCGCATATCGGCAACGGCCGCCGCATCGGCATCGCAGACCGCGACCCGCGCGCCCTCGGCCGCGAAGCGTTCGGCCATGGCCCGGCCGATCCCCGCCGCCCCGGCAGTGATCAGAACCCGCGTGCCTGCAAGCCCCTTCATCCCACCGGGTCCCGCTTTACCAGCCCCAGTTTCACGCGCACCTCATCCGGCCCCATGATCCGGGCCCCCATGCCCTCGACCACCTGGCGCGCGCGTTCGACTAGCTGCGCATTGGTGGCCAGCACGCCTTTCTCCAGCCACAGGTTATCCTCCAGCCCGACCCGCACATGGCCGCCCGCCAGAACCGAAGCCGCCGCCATCATCATCTCGTTGCGGCCAAGCGAAAACGCCGAGAAGGTCCAGCTATCGGGCACGTTATTGACCATCGCCATGAAGGTATTCAGATCGTCGGGCGCACCCCAGGGCACGCCCATGCAAAGCTGCACCAGCGCGGGGTCATCCAACACGCCCTCTGCCACCAATTGCTTGGCGAACCACAGATGCCCGGTGTCAAAGGCCTCGATCTCGGGCTTGACGCCCGCCTCGGTCATCATCCGACCCATCGCGCGCAGCATACCGGGGGAATTGACCATGATGTAATCGGCCTCGGCGAAATTCATCGTGCCGCAATCCAGCGTGCAGATCTCGGGGCGGCATTCCATCACATGGGCCAGCCGCTCGGTCGCGCCCGCCATATCGGTGCCCGCGCCCGCCGGCAGCGGGGCTTCATCGCCGCCAAGCACCAGATCGCCACCCATGCCCGCCGTCAGGTTCAGGACCACATCGATATCGGCCGCCCGGATGCGGTCGGTCACCTCGCGGTAGAGCTTCAGATCCCGCGACGGCGCGCCGGTTTCGGGGTCGCGCACATGGCAATGGACGATGGCCGCGCCTGCGCGGGCCGCCGCAATCGCGCTTTCGGCGATCGCCTCGGGGCTGCGCGGCACATGCGGGCTGCGGTCCTGGGTGCCGCCCGATCCGGTCACCGCACAGGTGATGAAAACGTCGCGCGAAGGTGTCATGGGCATTGGGGCTCTCCCTGGCTGGTATCCGCCGATATGAGAAGCCAGATTGCACGCCCGCGCTTTGCGATATACGAAACCTTCATGGCAAATTCCGCACCCAACTCAGAAAAGCCGTTCCGCATCGGTCTGCTGCTTTTGCCCGACAGCAACCTGATGTCGCTGGCCGCAGCGCTTGACCCGTTTCGCGCCGCCAACCGGCGTGCCGGGCGGGGGCTTTATGACTGGCAGGTCATGAGCCCGCAAGGCGGCACCGTGCGGCTGACGACGGGGATCGAGCTTAGCGCCGAGCCGCTGCCGCTACATGCCGATATGGACCTTTTGATCCTTGTCGCAGGGTTTCGTCTGGATGCCCATGCCACCCCTGCGCTGCGCGCCTGGCTCAGGCAATTGCGCGCCCGTGGCATCCCCTATTGCGGCGTCGATGGCGGGCCTTGGGTGCTGGCGCGGGCGGGTCTTTTGAACGGGCGGCGCGCCACCACGCATTGGGAGGATCTGGAGGCCTTTGGCAATGCCTTTCCCGATCTGGAGCCAAGCCCTGACCGCTATGTCATCGACGGGCCAGCGCTGACCACCGGCGGGGCCGCGCCCTGTCTCGATCTGATGCTGCATCTCATCCGGGGCCATCACGGGGCCGATCTGGCCGGTCAGGTCGCCAATGCGCTGCTCTATGATCCCGTGGACCGGCCAAGCCCGCAGCGTCTGATTTCGCAGGCCCGTCTATCGAGCCTCGCGCCGCCCGTCGCGCGCGCCATCGCCATCATGGAGGCCGAGATGGAGGACCCGCCCGCCATCGCGGCCATCGCCCGCGCCGAGGGCCTGTCGCCGCGCCGGTTGGAGATGCTGTTTCGTCAGCATCTGGAAACCGGCCCCGGCGCGTTTTTCCTGCGCCTGCGCCTGAACGAAGCGCGCCGCCTTGCCATGGATACCGGCCTCAGCGTGCAGGAGATCGCCCTGCGCACCGGGTTTTCCGGGCCTTCAACGCTGGCGCGTGCCTTTCGTCGCGCACATGGCCAATCGATCTCGGCCCTGCGCGCGACCCGTCAGTAGGGCATCGGATGGGCCCGGTGCGTTGCCGCGATATCGTCCAGAACATCCTGTGACAGCACCATCCCGGCGGCGGGCAGGATACGTTCCAGCTGTGCCGCAGTGGTGGCCCCGAATATGGCCGAGACCGGGAACGGGCGGCTCTGCAGCCAGGCCAACGCCATCTGCACCAGATCGAGCCCGTGCCGGTCGGCAATCGCCTGATAGGCATCAACCGCCGCAAAGGCCCGCGCGGTCCTGCGCCCACCCAGTTCCGGGGCCAGCGACATGCGCGAGGCCTCGGGCACCGCGCCGCCCTGGTATTTGCCGGTGAGCAAGCCACAGGCCAGCGGCGAAAACGCCAAGAGCGTCACCGCCTCGTTTACCGCCATCTCCGCCATGTCGGTGTCATATATCCGGCAAAGCAGCGAATATTCGTTCTGCATCGTCTGCACCCGTGGCAGGCCCCGATCCTCGGCGACGCGCAGCCATTGGGCTGTGCCCCAGGCGCTTTCATTGGACAGGGCGAAATGGCGCATCTTGCCCTCGGCGACCAGCTTGCCCGCCTCCTCCAGCACGTCGGCCATATTGGCCAGCGTCTCGGCCTTGTCCTGCCCGGAGGGGTCATAATTCCAGTTCTGCCGGAACTGGAACGAGCCGCGATTGGGCCAGTGCAGCTGATAGATATCGATGCAATCGGTCTGGCAGCGCGCCAGCGACCCCTCCAGCGCCGCGCGCAGCGTCTTGCCGGTGATGGGCTCGCCCGGGCGCACGAAACGTTCGTTCAGGCCCGAGATCTTGGTGGCCAGCAGATAGTCACCGCGCCGCCCTGGATTGGCCGCGTTCCATTGGCCGATGATGGCCTCGCTGCCGCCCACGGTTTCGGCGCGCACCGGGTTGACCGGATACATCTCGGCGGTGTCCACGATGGTGATGCCAGCCTCAAGGCATTGATCCATCTGGCGAAAGGCATCCTCGGGCGGCGTCTGCGTGCCCCAGGTCATGGTGCCCAGGCACAGCTCTGAAATGGTCTCTTCGGTCGATCCAAGGGGGATGCTGCGCATGTCACGGCTCCTTTGTTCTGCTCACGCCGCCTACCCCAGCAAAGAGGGGTCTGTCACCAATAAAATCCGACCGCCCAAACGGGTCATGCACAAACCCCCCCCGGCGTCGGTGACTGACGGTCTGGGGGTCCGGGGGATGGTTATGGTGGGGTGCATCGGCGCTGCGCGGCGGCTGGGCAGATCACGGATCCAGGGGCGACCTTGGCGTTGACATCAGGCGGGTAGCCGGATCTGGCATTCGCGCATCACCTCAATGCCGCCGACCCGCCGTGCGGGGTGCCCGTTGCATCAGGACATGTCAGGGTCAGCGTTGGTTGTTGCGCGCCGCAAATCGGCACTCGTTAATCCCGCGATGGGAAAACCCCTTCATCCTCAAGCGCACGGTCTTCCAACTCCGCAAGCCGAGCGCTGCCATCAGATGACAGATCATCCGCCTGAGCGATCGAGCCAGCGCTCGGATCGAATTTCCGCAGCGGGTTGCGATAGGCGCGCACGGCATCGGCAGTTTGCAGCGCGGTCCAGAATCTCTGCTCCGACAGCGACGTCACTTCGACCGTCGCACCGTGAAGATTCATCACATTGGCGCGCGGAACCCGCAAATTCTGCACGATCTCTTCAATAACATTCGCCGTCGACCAGAATCTCCTGCCCTGCACCAGACCGATAAACCGGCCGCCGCCCAGATAGGCAAAGGAATATTGATAATTCTCGAGCGATTTGGCGATGGCCTGGGCTGAATCGCAAAGCACATCGCTGCATTCGCGCGGTGCCAGTGTTTCTGACATTGCGCCAAACCCCGGCACCGTGAAGCCCAGAACATGCAGGATGAAATAACCGCTTTGATTGCGCAGCATATGGTTTTCGATGGCATGCGAATTGGTCAGCCCCGGAACCTTTTCCATGGCAGACAGATCTTCGGCCTCATGGGCGTCGCCATCCGTCAATTCCATAACGCTCAGCTCATCGACCGTCAGCGTATTCTTGGCATTCAGACTGTCATTCAGCATTCTGGCGATGCGGATCCGGGCCCCAAGTTCAAGCCCGTCCAACGGCTTGTTCAGGAAATCCGTGGCCCCGGCATCAAAGCACTCGCGAACCAAGGATTTCTGATGCAACGCCGTGACCATGATAATGGGCGTCGCGCGATATCGGGTGGTCGCGCGCAGTTTCTCGCATAGCTCAACCCCATCCACATCGGGCATCGCCACGTCCAGAAGAAAACAGTCGAAATCAGTCGCCACAGAAAGCGCGATGGTCAGCGCCTCTTCGGCTGACCCGGCACAAGACACGTCGCGATAACCTGCGTCGCTTAACACTGCAACCAACAGATCCAGGAAATGCTGGTCGTCATCTACCGCAAGAATTTTCAAGGCTCTCTCTCCGTGTGTAGGCGTTCTATTTACTGCGAGCGGCGGTTTATTGCTGTGCCATCGGCCCGGCGGGCCTCGTCATCAACAAGCTCTCCATTAGGGCTATCGCGGGTTTTCATCATTTTCTGGCAAAGAATGCGTTAACATTAAGAAATCTCTAAGGAAGCCTGCCCCGAATGGTTAACGAAGTGTTAACGCGGGGCCCTGCGCAGGGGCGCTCGCACCCGGCAGAGCGATCCGCCGAAACCGGCGGGCCGTTGGGCCGGTGCACGATTCCGATGCCCCGATCTGGCGCGCTCAGATCCGCTGGACCCAGCCCTGAACGAACCCTAACCTGTTGTTTATACACATAATCACCGACAGGCCTGCACGGCAGAACAAAGCTGACAGAGCACCGGGCTCCGTGAAACCGCGCGCGCGGCGCATCTGCAGATATTCAATCGAGCGGCCGGCGCGCGGGTGAGAGGCGTGACGCGCACTCACACGTCCGGCCACATATGTGCCCTTTCGGCACGAATATATAAAAAAAACGGCGTTAACCTTTTTGCCCAAATTTCGCCACCTTCCTCATCATAGTTAATCGGAATTTAGTAATAGTTATAAAAAACACGAAAGAGCAGTGATGCAAAATCAGCAAGACATGCGGATCCTCGCGGTCGATGATGAGGTCGTTTTTCTCGACATCTTGCACACCCTGTTTTCCTGCCAGGGGTACCGCCACAACATCCAAGCCCGATCCGCCGAGGAGGCGCTAGAGCTGCTGCGCCAACCCGGCCAGCCATTCGATTGCATCCTATTGGACATTCAAATGCCGGGCATGAACGGAATTGAGCTGTGCAAATCCATCCGGGCCATGCCGAAATATGCTTCGACACCGATCCTGATGCTCACCTCGCTGTCCGAACAGGTCTATATCGACCAGGCGTTCGGCGCAGGTGCTACCGACTACATCACCAAGCCGATCAATGAGACCGAATTGAATGCGCGCCTGCGCTCGGCCTTCAACGCGATCGTCGAAAGAAAGCGGGTCGAGGCGCTGGCGTATAAAGTCCAGACCAGCTCGGTTGATCAGGTCGGGCTCAATTTCGCAGATCCCATCGCCCTACCCGAGGTCGACGACCTTATGGGATTTCTGGCCATGCAGAATTACCTGCTGACATTGGGCAGCCTGCGGGCGAGCGTCTGGTCGGCAATCGGATTTCACATCTCGGGCGCGGCGCAGGTTTTCGCCAATGCCCACCCGCGCGACTATCTCGACATGATCCAGGATGTCGGCATCACGATCCGCGAGGGGCTGAAAACCAGAACTTTTCTGCTCTCCTATTGCGGCAGCGGCGATTTCGTCGCGCTGATCGACAAGAAAACACCGATCGACCCAGACTATCTTCAGGATCAGCTGAACGGTTTGCTTGAACCGTTCAGGGAATTTCATTTGGCCGCATCCGGCCAACACGTTGAAATCTGCGTCTCGAAACCGTGCAGTAATGGTATTTTGACATTCGCCTCGCCGACAGCGCCGATTGATGCGGCACTGCTTGCGGCCCGACAAAATCGCGCTCTGGCACATTCTGCTGCCAATGGCCCACCCTTGTAACGATCGACGGGGTCACTTCATGATGACGATGCAAACAGAAGCCATGACCGAGGCACTGCGCGACGTCCGCGACCGGTTTCTCTTTGATCTCGACCAACGCATTTGCGATTTCGAACACCTGAAAATGCTGATCGAAACGGGGTCCAGCCGCACCGAGGCCATCCGCGCGGTCGCCATGATGGCACATAAGATCCGCGGCGTTGCGCCAACCTTGGGCCTGGCGCGGTTGGGGGCTCTGGCCGGATCGGTCGAAGATATTTTTTCAAATGCAGCGCGGCAGCCAGACCAGGCAGAGTTCTGGCGCAACGCAGGGCCCGTCCTGGAAACCCTGCTGGATGAAATGGAGCGCGTACAACCGGATTATGCCACTCAATGACCCGACGCGCACAAAATCGCGGGCGAAAAGCAATAGAAACCGCTCTGGGGTCCACCAGCAGCCTGAGCAGAGCGGAAAAAATTATTAGAGGCGGAGCAGGCCAGTGTTCTTAAAGAGCTTAGTCAACATTCTCCTGGGCCTTTGGCGGGCGGAAGTCAGACAATATGTGCTGGTTGCCATTTTCGTCGGGTCGATCGCCACGGCGGCGGCGCTGACGCTGATCCGAACAGATTACCGAAACGGACTGGCCGAACAGCGCCTGGAAACCATCCGCTTTGCTGAGCGTTTGCATGTTCAGACCGAGACCACATTGCAGGGGTATGGTCTTCTTTCGGAAAGCATTGCATCCATCCTGGCCGGCGACCCCGAAATGCCGCAAGAAGAGTTCTCAGTGCTTGCCCAGAATGCCCGGATCGGATTTCCCGAGGTTCTGAACATCGCCGCCGCACCCGATCTGGTCGTGCAATATGTGTCCCCGTTTGAAGCCAATCAAAGTGTGATTGGGTTGGATTACCGCAACGATGTGGTGACTTTGGCCGCGATCCAGCGCGGCCTGCGGTATCGGGGTCCGGTGTTTACCGGGCCGCGCAATCTGGTGCAGGGCGGCACGGGCATCATCGTGCGCACGCCCGTCTATCAGGACGCGGGCACCGACGGGGATGGCCAGCTGTGGGGCGTCACCGCCATTGTGGTCGAGCTGCAGGCATTCCTGGAGACCGCGGGCGTGATCACTGCGTCCGAGGATTGGCAGGTATCGATGCGGCGCGTGGTGTCGTCGAACGATCTTGGCGAAGTGTTTTACGGCGATCCCGGCCTCTTTGTTCCGACATCGGTTACCGACTTTATCGAGGTGGCGGGTCAAGAGTGGGAAATCGCCCTCGCCCCGCCCAATGGCTGGCTGACCTCGGCCCCCAACGGCACCCTCATCCTGTTTCTCACGGCGTCGATTTCTCTTGTCCTGCTGACCGTCGCTTTGCTGTCCATTCGGATGTTCTTTGAACGCGAGAAGGCGAGAACGCAGCTGTTGATGGCCATCGACTCAATTCATGACGGGTTTGTCTTGTTCGACGACAACGAGCGGCTGGTCCTGTGCAACGATCGGTATAAAGAAATTCACAACGACCACGCCGATCTATTGCTTCCCGGGCAACGATTCCCGGGCATATTGCGGCAAGCCTCGGCCTGCGAACAGATCCTCGCCGGTGAGTCCCGCAAGAGCAGATGGATTGCCGATCAGATCGCGCATAACCCGGCGCTCAACGGCGTGGTCGAACGCGCCGATGGCGATGCCACCTGGCTGAAAGTATCCAGCCAGCACACCATCAATGGCGGCATGGTCGAGCTGAGCAGCGATATCACCGAGCTGAAAAACGCAAGGCTTATCGCCGAAGCCGCAAGCGAGGCCAAAACCGAATTTCTGCATCTGGTCAGCCATGAGCTTAGAACTCCATTGACGATCATCCTCGGCTATCTGGCCTTTCTGGCCCGGCCCGAAAAAATTCCGGCGAATGTCGCCCTGCGCAAGCAGCTATGCGACCTGGCCGACGACAAGGACAACGTCGAAAAGCTATTTGACCAGGTGCACGCCAACTATGCCGCGATCGCGGTACGCGCGGAGGCGTCAGGCAAGCATCTGTTGGCTTTGATCGGCGAAATACTGGATCTCTCGATGATCGAAAGCGGCGAGATCGCGCTTGATCAAACCGATCTTCCGGTCGGAGACGTGATGGATGAAATCCGCGACCAGTTCACCGGCCTGGCCAATGAAAAGGGTCTGGAACTGGCTGTAACCCCCGCAGATTTCACGGTTTTTGCGGATCGCCTCAGATTGCGGCAGATCCTGATCAATCTGGTTGGCAATGCCGTCAAATTCACCAAACAAGGCGAGATCCGCGTCTGGGCAGACACCTGTGGTGGCAATGTCTGGTTTCATATCGCCGATACCGGGCCCGGCATTCTGGCATCCGATTTCGAGCTCATATTCCAACGTTTCAAGCAGGTGGACGCATCGTCGTCGCGGTCTGAGGGTGGCGTTGGACTGGGTCTATCGATTTGCAAGAATTTGGTCGATCTGCATGGCGGAATAATCGAAGTTGAGAGCGAAATGGGCACCGGCACGCATTTCAGGTTCTCGATGCCACTGCGCGACGCGCTGCTACAAAACGCAGCCTAGCGCGCGGCACATGTCAAGCGACTGGCAGCAAACCACCGCGCGATTTTCTTGTTTATTTTATCGATGTTGCGGCTCTCAGACAGGGTCAGATGCGCCTATCTGCACGATCAGTTCGGCCGCCCGATACGGGTCAAAAATTGGGCCCTCGCTTACAAAGAGACATAAAAACATCACGTTTGGGACCGAAAGAAATCCGATTGCACAGGTAGTGCTTACCCTAAGTCACCTTCAACCGTTCGATTTTCGGGACAGGCAATAACAATGAAACTTTCTAAATTTACCGTAATCGTTATCGGCGCGGCCAGCCTGGGGGCCGCATATCTGATTTCAAACGCCGTGACCGACGATGGGTTGGGGCTCGGCGCAGCCGGATCCGGCATCACGAACTTCGGCCGCGTGGCATCCTGGCTTGCGGTGGTGGCGCTGCCCTTGTGTTTCTTTGCCGGCTGGATCACGGCCTTCAAAATTCTGAAACAGAAATACCGCAGCTCGATCAAGAGCCTGCAAAACCATTTTCACAACGAAATCCGATTGCTCGACACCGCGATCGACCAGCACTCCATTCTCAGCGTCACGGATCGCAGCGGATCATTCGTCAAGGTTAACAAAAACTTCGAGATGGCCTTTGGCTATTCGAGCGAGGAAGCCATCGGCGAGAGCGCGTCGATTCTGTATCTGGCCGAACAATCGGACCCGACCGTTTCCAACGATCCGGGCGATATCCACCCTGCCACGCGCTTTTCCGATGTGCACGGCGCGGTGCAGGACGGTCAGGTCTGGTCGGGCGAGCAGACCCTGCGCCGCAAAAACGGCGGCATCATTCATGTGATGAGCACGATCCTGCCGCATTACGACCACCGTGGAAATCACATTCAGAGTGTCTGCCTGCGCACCGATATCACGCAAAAGCGGATGACTGAAGCGCAGCGCCAGCTGACCCGCATGCTGGACGAACTTCAGGACGAGGTGTTCCTCTTTGATGTTGAAACGCTGAAGATTTCCTACATGAACAAATCGGCGCTGGCGCGCTGCGAATGGGCCGCCGAAGACGTGCTGGGCCGCACCATCGCCGACACATCCGCCGATTTTTCGGTGCCCCTCTTTCGCGCCCATGTCGCCCCATTGATGGATGGCAGCCGCGATGTCGTATCGATCGAGACGCAGCATGAAAAGGGCCCGGTCGAGGTCAATACGCGCATCTATTCGGGCCCCAACGGGTCGCCGGTTTTCCTGTCCGTTCTGCGCGACACCTCCGAGCGCAAGAAACTGCAATCGGTGAAAATGAACACAATGGCGATGGTCAGCCACGAGCTGCGCACGCCGCTCACTTCGATCAAAGGGGCCCTGCGGCTGCTGCAATCTGGAGTGACCGGCGAATTGAAGCCCGAGATCAAGGGCATGATCGACATCGCATCGCGCAACAGCGACCGCCTGCTGCATATGGTCAATGACATTCTTGTCCTTGAAAAGATGAATGCCGACAAGGATGAGTTCGCGTTGGAAGAGACCGATCTTGCGGCGCTCATCCAGGAGGCCCTGTCGGTCAACAAAGGCTATGGTGACGAGCTTGGCGTCAGCTTTACGCAAGATCCCGTGCCGGTGCGGTCGCTGGTCTCAGGCAACAGCATCCGCCTTATGCAGGTGATGACCAACCTGATGTCGAACGCGGCGAAATATTCGCCAAAGGGCGGCACGGTACATGTCGGTGTGCGCCGTCATGGCCAGTTCCTGCGCGTTTACGTGACAGATAACGGGCCCGGCGTGCCGGAAGATGCGCGCGCCACGATTTTTGACAGCTTTACCCAGTTTTCCGCGGCCGACGGCACCACCCGGTCGGGAACCGGCCTTGGGCTGCAGATCTGTAAAAAGATCGTCGCCCGCCACAAGGGCCGGATCTCCTTCGTCAGCGAACCTGGCGTAGAGACGACCTTTTATTTCGACCTTCCCAGGCTGGCGCGTTCGCCCGATCTGACGTTGGTCAAATCCGATTGCGCCCCAACGCCCGGCGACACAGAAACTCTTGATGAAAACACCAACATGGCCAGCAGCGGCTAAACAAAAGAGGATAATATGAGCGATTTGAAAAAAATCTTGCATGTGGATGATGACGAGGACATCCGGACGATTGCGCAGATGTCATTGGAGATGGTGGGCGGATTTGAGCTCGAGCAATGTGCATCAGGCAAAGAGGCGCTCGTTGTTGCGCCGACATTCCTGCCCGATCTGTTGCTGCTGGATGTCATGATGCCCGAAATGACCGGCGAAGAGCTGTGGAATGAGCTGATGCAGATGCCCGCGCTTGCCAATACGCCGACCATTTTCATGACGGCAAAGGTCGAACACAGTTTCCTGACCCATTTGCTGCGCGACGGTGCGCTTGCGATTGTCGAGAAGCCGTTCGATCCGATGGAACTGAGCCAAGAGATTCTCGCGGCCTGGAACACCCGCCGGCACGCGGCATAAGCCGCAGGCTAAGGCTCGTATTTGTTGGATAGTATCTGGCGCAGATTTAGTGCGTGTTGGTGTTGCTGATCGAGTTGGTTGTTTTCGTTTGTGTGCCACGAGACCTCCTTAAGGGGGGCGACTGCCCAAGGTTGAGTGCGGGCATCGGTGGTTACAAAAGGTCATCCCCGCCGGGATGCCCGCCGTCATCCCCAAGCCGGCCTCGCAGGCACGCAGGGAGACGCCGCCCGAGTTCAGGATCCTCATAGCCCCTGGTTCAAGATGTTATCCGTTGCCCGCGGGATATTTGCCTGCGCGCGATAGAATCGCAGCCCCCGGCTTAGGGTCGCGACCCTGCTCCGGATATCGGCGCTTTGGGGGCCCGCAAACAAAGATAAGTAGGCGATGCATCAATGGAAATCCCGGCTCGGGAAAAGGCGTTTTGCCTGGTCTCTGGGGTGCATTGCGCGGGGGGCATGTTTGCGCGGGCGCGGGGTATCGTCGGCTTGGGGGCGTGTTTCTCCGATGACGTCATCCATCGGGTGGCCCAAATCAGCAAGCCGATGCGACAGATCTTCGATATGTTGCGCGATCAGATGCACCACACTGCCCTCGCGCTGCAAATAGCCGCTCACACGCAGCAGACGCCCGCCCATGACAACCCGGCGAAACCTTTCGTAAACCTTGTTCCAGATGACGACATTGGACACACCGGTTTCGTCTTCGAGCGTCAGGAAAATGACCCCAGAGGCCGTTCCCGGGCGCTGACGTGTGATGACCAGGCCGCAAACGCTGACGCGCCCCGGTGCTATTGTCGCCAGCATGTCATGCGGCGTCAGGTTCGAAAGCGTCGGGCGCAGCAGCTCCATCGGATGGGCCCGAAGGGACAAACGCATCGCGACGTAATCCTCCACCACTTCTTCGCCCAGATGCATTATGGGCAATGTGATTTGCGGCTCCTGAATGTTTTCGCCGTCGATCGGGTCTGCAAATAAAGGCAGCGGGGTCTGGTTGCGAATGGCTTTGATCTGCCACAAGCCCTGACGACGGTTCAGTCCCATGTCGGAAAACGCATCCGCCTCGGCCAGGCGTTCCAGTGCAGCCGGGCGCAAACCGGCCCTGAGCCAGAGGGCCTCGGGGTCGGGATATCCGTTATTGCGCGCCGCCGCGATCCAATCGGCGTCCTCTTCCTTGAACCCTTTGATCTGCCGAAACCCAAGACGCAGGGCCAATGCACCATCGGTGCGGCGTTCAAGCCTGTTGTCCCATGTGCTGTGGTTCACGCAAACGGGCCGGATTTCGACCTGGTGTTCACGGGCATCGCGCACGATCTGGGCGGGGGCATAGAACCCCATCGGCTGGGAATTCAGAAGCGCGCAGGCAAAAATCGCCGGGTGATGGCATTTCAGCCAGGACGACACATAGGTGAGCATCGCAAAGGCCGCCGCATGGCTTTCGGGAAAGCCATAATCGGCAAACCCTTCAATCTGCCCGAAGCAGCGTTCTGCCACATCCACGCTATATCCGTTATCCAGCATTCCGGCGGTGAATTTATCCCGAAACTTGCCAATAGTGCCCATGCGGCGGAACGAGGCGATGGAACGGCGCAAATGATCGGCCTCTTCGGCGGTAAAGCCTGCACCGACAACGGCAATCTGCATCGCCTGTTCCTGAAAAAGCGGCACGCCCAATGTGCGTTTGGTGACGGCCTCCAATGCAGGGCCAAAAGGCTCGACGGCCTCCAGACCCTGTCGCCTTTTGATATAGGGTTGCACCATGCCACCCTGAATGGGGCCGGGGCGCACAATCGCCACTTCGATGACCAGATCATAGAATTCACGCGGGCGCATTCGGGGCAGGAAATTCATCTGCGCCCGGCTTTCGACCTGAAACACACCAACCGCATCGGCAACGCAGAGCATGTCATAGGTGGCTTTGTCCGCCTGCGGGACCGTATCCAAAGAGAGCGCCCGCCCCTCATATGTCTGCATCATCTCAAAGGCTTTGCGAATACAGCTCAGCATGCCCAGGCCCAGAATATCCACTTTGAGGATACCCAGGGCATCAATGTCATCCTTGTCCCATTCGATCACTGTGCGGTCTTCCATCGCGGCGTTTTCGATGGGGCAGAGCTCATCCAGGCGCCCCTTGGTGATCACAAAACCACCCACATGCTGCGACAGATGCCTTGGAAACCCGATGATATCTCTGATCAGGCCGATGGTTTGGGCCAGACGCCGGTCATTCGGATCCAGGCCCAGTTCCCTCATCCGATCCGGGTCGGCACCGCCATTGGACATGCCCCAGATCTGGCCGGAAAGGCCTGCGGTGACATCCGCGCTTAACCCCATCACTTTGCCGACTTCGCGAATGGCGGCGCGGGATCGGAAATGGATCACCGTCGCGCATAATCCGGCCCGTTCGCGGCGGTATTTCTTGTAAATCCACTGGATAACCTCTTCGCGGCGCTCATGTTCGAAATCCACATCGATATCCGGTGGCTCGCCCCGGTGTTTTGAGATGAAACGCTCAACGACCATAGCGATCATATCGGGGCTGACATCGGTGATACCCAGCAGGTAACACAGGATGGAATTGGCCGCCGATCCGCGCCCCTGACACAGAATACCCACGGATCGCGCATATTGGACAATGTCATGCACGGTCAGGAAATAGGCCGGAAAGCCCAGTTCAGCGACCAGTTCAAGCTCCTTGGCCATCAGCTCATGCACGCGCGGCGGTGCCCCATTTGGGTATCGGCGCTGCACCCCCTCCTGTGCCAGACGCGACAACCGGTCCTGAGGTTTCTCTCCGCCCGACACCTCATCGGGGTATTCATAGCTCAGCTCGCTCAGGCAAAAGCTGCACCGCGCGGCGATCTCCTGTGTCCGCCGGATGGCGGCGGGATGGTTTCGAAACACCCGCGCCATGTCGCGATGCCCTTTGAGCCGCCGCTCCGCATTCGGCAGCGCCCGCCTGCCGATATCATCTATCTTGATCTGCTCACGCATACAGACCAGCACATCCGCCAACTGCCTGCGGCTGGCCCGGTGCATCAACGCATCGCCAATTGCCACCATCGGGGCCGCACAACGTTGCGCCAGATCGGCACAGGCATTCAGATAGGCCTGATCAGAGCCGTCATATCGCGGCACCGCCCCCAGAAAGACATGACCGGGAAAGTGGCGCTGAACCTGCCCGATTGCGTCGCGGCAAGCCCCAAGCGCCCCCTGCGGCAGGGCGATCAGGATCATACCTTGCCCGCCCTCCAGCAGGTCGCGCAGGTCAAGGTGGCACTGCCCCTTTCCGGTGCGCCGTTTGCCCAGGGTCAGCAAGCGCGTCAGCCGCCGATAAGCGACCCGGTCACATGGCAGGGCAACCCAGTCCACGAGGCTGTCGCGCAAAACCAGGCGGCAGCCCACGATAAGCTTGGGCAGATGCGGGGCGGCGGGGCGTTCAATCTGCTCGGGCGCGCCGATTTCCTGCCGCGAACAGCTATCCGTTCGGTGACGAGACCGCACTTTGATCGCCTCATCGGCCTCCTCTTTCAGGTGTTTGAGGGCGGTATAGGCGCGAACCACACCCGCCAGAGAATTGCGATCCGTGATGGCGATGGCGCGCAGTTCCAGCTCCGCCGCGCGGGTTATCATTTCTTCGGGATGCGATGCCCCGGTGAGAAACGTAAAGTTGGTCGTGGTGCAAAGTTCCGCATAACCCGGCATTGTCATGCGAATTCCCCCTGGACGAACCAGCCTGGGTTTTGCGGTGTATAAAACAGCCAGAGCCGCCGCCCCTGCTTTGTCTCGATCCTCCAGTAATCGCGCAGACCTGAGCGCCAGTTTTCATCAGGTAGCCACCATTCCGGCGCGATGCGCTCGGGGCCGGTCGCACGGCCCACCGAAAATCTCATTCGCCGCCAGCGCAGCGGGTCTGGTGGATATGCACCCTTGCCCGCGATTGGTTCGGGCGGGAAAAGCAGCAGCGGGCGCGGGCGCAGGGCGGCCCAGGTCCCGCCCGGGTCGCAATAGGCGGCCGGCGAGGTTATGAAACTGCGTTCGGGGATATGGCTGTCGGCGGGCAGAAACCGTTGGATATTTTCCAGGCCGATCCGTGTTCCCAGGCGCGAGATCAAATCCTCCAAACCCTGTTTATCCGGGCCATGTGTATGCGTGACCTGCTGCGCCGGCAGTGCTTCGACCCGCAAGGCCTGCAGCCGCATCTGATCGATGCCATACCCCGCCTGAACACCGTCCACCCCTCTTTCGAATAATGGCAGGATACGTTGCGCATCGCGCAGCGGACGGGCAAGGCGCAGGTCGACTTGCTGGCTTTCCTGATCCACCCGGCGCAGCGACAACCGCAAAACCCTTGCGCCGACCTCTTGTGCTTTCAGCGATGCACATAGCCGGTCCAGCAACCGCGCCGTTCCGGCCATGACATCATCCACAAGGCCAATCGGCTCTGGCAGCGTTATCCGCACGCCATAATGCGGCGGCATTTTAAGCGGAGATATCTGTTCAGGCTGGTGCCCCAACGCCTGATCCAACCGCATCAAAAGGCCGGCCCCGAAACGACGGGCCAGCGGGGCGCGTGCCGTCAACGCCAGATCCCCCACGGTGCGCAGGCCAAGCCTCTGCAAGGCCTGATCAGATTTCTGATCCAGCCGCAATGACGCAACCGGAAGCTTTTCAAGCGCACCGAGCATGTTGCCGGCACTTCCGACCCCCTCACCATACCGGGCCAGGGCCCAGGCCGCGCCGCGCGTATCGGCAAGCCCGATACGGGTCGTCAGCCCCGCCCGGTTCAGCCTTTGACGCATATCGGCCAGCATCTGGGCCTCTCCCCCGAAAAGATGCGCCGCCCCGGTAATGTCCAGAACCAACCCGTCACGCCCTTCAAACCCCACCCATGGGCAATAGCGCGTGGCCCAACGGCACAAGACATGCTGAAAGCGCTGAAATGCGTGGATATCCACAGGGCAGCTCAGCAAATCGGGGCAAAAAGCACGGGCATCAGAATAGGGCATCGCCCTGTGCAGCCCCTGTTTTTCAGCCGGTATATTCAAACAATACAGACGGTTGGTGTTGTTTTGCCTGATCGTCAGGGCAAAAGGCGCATCAACCGGGCGCATGCGCAAAACCTGCTCACATGCCAGCCTCGGAAACCATATTGATACGACGCGCCGTTTGAGACCATCGAACATTCCAGACACCCAATGTTCCTGATTTGTTCTTAATAAGCTCACACCGCAGCAGAGTCGAGTCGTCAGGGTCATAAACCGGGCTACAGCGCCACCGCGTCTGGGCGGCATTGCTGCCCATACCTTCGGGGATGATCGCCAAAGCGGTCGATGGCCCGGCCTTGGCCGCCAACTGCAATCGCCGCCCCGCGGTAAGATCCAGTGGACTGGCCAGCTCCATCACGACCAGCGGCAAAACCCCCGATCGCAGGCTTTCCTCGGCCACCGCAAGAACGTCGGTGTCATTCTTGGCCGAGGCCACCAAAAGCTTATCGGGATCGAGCAGGCCAACAAAGCCCGGTGGGTTAAGCTGCTCTGTTCGCCACCCCGCCCGCACCCATAAAAGCGGCGCGTCATATTGGGCGGCTAAGAGAACAGCAAATGCATGCGCGCCCGCGCCGCAAACCTCGTGCATGCGCGTTTTCTGTAGCGGGAATATGTCTGCGGTTTCTCTCATCATCAGCTGCGGATCAGCATAAGGGCGCGCGCCGGCAGTGCAAAGCCGTCATTGATTTGGCGAGGCTTAGGCGTCTGCGCGCCCCTTGGTGCCCGACGCGCGGGCACCCCCGGGGGTCAGCCCCCGTAGACCGCCCGATGCGCAATATTCGGGATATCGCCCTGATAGATATCAAGATCGAGCCGGGTCTCGGCATCGAGCTCGTTCAGCGACCGGACCGTGCGCCGATAGGCGATGAATTTCCGGGCATCATCAAGAAGATGTGCAGCGTAGTTGGACATTGGTCTCTCCTTTCTGTCCGCTTGTTACATCTGCAATATGGGGCCACCCCCGCCCGGCACAATTGTCCGTTTTCAAGACCCGCCATGACGCTGCTGCATGGCAGAAAAAGGGCCGGGCAGTTCCCTGCCCGGCCCCGGTATCTGAATGTGCCGAAGGGTTATTCGGCTTCCATGATCCGATCTTCCAGATGCGGCTCGTAGGGGGTGTTCTCTGCCAGGTAATCGGCCACCACCCGTTCCAGCCCCGGGCCGTAATCATAGGCGTTCATGCCATTTGCCGCGAAGGTGGCATAGCCGTCACCACCGCTGCGCATGTAGTTGTTGGACACCACGCCATAGATCGCCTCGGGATCGATGGGCACGAACCCGTCCGCGGTCTCGATCTCGACCGAGGTGACACGGGCACCCGGTTCGGCGGCAGGATCCCAGCTAAAGCGCATCCCCGCGACTTGCGGGAACCGGCCGGCCCCATCCTCAACCTGGCTGACGCCATTTTCCAGCGCGGCGATCACATCGGCCCCGGTCAACTGGAACGTGGCCAGCGTGTTCTGGAATGGCAGCACGGTCAGAACCTCGCCCATCGTCACCTCGCCCGGATCGATCGAGGCGCGCAGGCCACCACCGTTCTGGATGGCGATATCGATGCCCTGATCGCGCACCCGGTCCAGCATGGCCGATGCCACCAGAACGCCCATCTCGCATTCACGCGCCCGGCAGCTTGCCCGGTCACCGTCAATCGCGGCGCTGGTCTCAGCAACCACCACGGCCATGGCTTCTTCGATCGGGGCTGCAAGCTCAGAAATCCGTTCGCTCAGCAATGCGTCCGGTTCAAACGAGGCATCCAACAGGATCGTGTTGCCGCCCGCATAAAGCAGATCGCCATCATCATCGACGGTCAGCTCAAGATGGCCCAGATATTTGGTATAGGCCCCCGCCGACACGATCGGCACCAGATCGCCATCCGCGTTCGACACATAGGTCGGATAGGCATAGTCGCGCCCCGGATCATCGGCCGAATAATAGGCATGCGAATGGCCGCCGATGATTGCATCAAGCCCCGAAACCTCGGCCGCCAACATTTCATCAACCCCGACGCCGACATGGGTCAGCGCCACGATCACGTTGACACCATCGGCCAGCAGCTCATCGACATCGGCCTGCATCGCGGCCACGACATCTTCAAAGATGACATCGGAACCCGGCGATGCGATATCGACGGTATCGGGCGTCACCGAAGACACGAAACCGACCTGCACGCCGTTGATTTCCTGAACATAGCTATTGCCGATCAGGTCACGCAGCAGATCCGATTGCGACAGATCCAGATTGCCGCCAATCACCGGAAACTCCACCAGATCCATGAACCGGGCCAGGTTTTCGGGACCATCATCAAATTCGTGATTGCCCAGCGACAGAACGTCCAGATCGATGGCGTTCATCATCTCGGCTTCGACATCGCCCTTAAAGGTCGTGTACATCAGCGAGCCCTGGAACAGGTCGCCCGCGGCAACCACGGCCACGTTTTCGGCCCCTTCCTCGGCGCGGATCTGTTCGATCGCGGTTTCCAGGCGGGCAGCACCACCAAAGCATTCGCCAGCGGCGTCATCTTCGACCGAACAGGTGCTGTTAAAACGGTTGATGGGCTGCACGCGGCTGTGGAAATCGTTGAAGTGCAGCAGGTGAATGGTGGTTTCGTCGGTGTCGGCGGCAGCGGCGGTGCCCATGGCCGCCAAAATTGCCGTCGAACACAGGATTCGAACTAGCATCGGAAATCTCCCTGACAGTGTTTTGTTATGACCACAGCTTGGCGGGGGCAATGCGGCATGTAAAGTGATTCAGTCACGCGGATGTGACACTTGACGTTGCGGCGCGGGCGGGTCACTCCCTGTCTCATGCTGATTTACAAGATATTGCGCGCCGATGAATGGGCCCGATTGCAGCGCGAGGGCGAGACACTGGGCGCACCCGTCGATCTGGCTGATGGGTTCGTGCATTTTTCCACCGCCGATCAGGTGGTCGAAACCGCCGCACGCCATTTTGCCGGGGCCGACGGGCTGGTTCTGCTGGCGGTCGAGGCGGAGGGGCTTGGCCCCGCCCTGAAATGGGAGGCCTCGCGCGGCGGGGCCCTTTTCCCGCATCTTTATGCCCCCCTGCGGCTCAGCGATGTGGCCTGGCGCAGGCCCCTGCCCCTGATGGAGGCCGGGCATCTCTTGCCCGAACAGATCATGGGCCATGTCGACCCGACCCGGGCCCAGTTTGACGGTTTCAAATCCGGCGACCGCGATGCCCCGATCGATATGCTGAACCTGGTTCGCCTGCGCAGCCACGCGCTCTACCCCGAGGGTCACGCGCTGGCCGGGGCCGGTCTGACCGGGGCCGAGGCTTATGCCAAATACGGTGCCGAGACCGCGCCCATCCTGGCCCGGCTGGGCGGCCGGATCGTCTGGCGCGGGGCATTTCAGGCGCAGCTGATCGGCCCCGATGGCGAGAGATGGGATCATATGTTCATCGCGCGCTACCCTTCGACCCATGCGTTTCTTGAGATGATCACCGAGCCCGCCTATCGCGCCGCCGTGATCCACCGGCAGGCGGCGGTGCGCAGCTCGCGGCTGATCCGCTCAGGCGCGGCCCCCACCGGCGAGGCGTTCGGATGATGTTGGAGCAGATGGGCATGGCGCTGATGCGCCGGATGGATCCCGAACGCGCACACGGGGTTGCCCTGCGCGCGCTCAAGACAGGGCTTGCCCCCCTGCCCGGCCCCGTCACCTCACCCCGGCTGGCCTGTCGCCTTGCCGGGATGGATCTGCCCAACCCGGTCGGGCTGGCGGCGGGGTTCGACAAGAACGCCACCGCTTTCGGGCCGCTGATGCGGGCGGGCTTCGGCTTTCTCGAAACCGGGGCCGCCACGCCCCGGCCACAGCCCGGCAACCCCAGACCGCGGCTGTTTCGCCTGGCCGAGGATCGCGCCGCCATCAACCGGTTCGGGTTCAACAATGACGGTATGGCGGCGATCACCGCCCGGCTGGCCGCCACCGCACACAACATCCCCGTCGGGCTCAACCTCGGGGCCAACAAGGACAGCAGCGACCGCGCCGCCGATTTCGCCACCGTGTTGGAGCATGCCGCCGCGCATGTCGAATTTGCCACCGTCAATGTCTCCTCCCCCAACACCGAACGCCTGCGCGATTTGCAGGGCAAGGCGGCGCTGACCGCGCTTTTGCAGGGGGTGATCGCGGTGCGCGATGCGCAGGCCCGGCCGATCCCGGTATTCCTGAAGATCGCCCCCGACCTGACGGCGGATGAGATCGCCGATATCACGGCCGTCGCGCTTGAAACCGGGGTGTCGGGCATCATCGCCACCAATACAACCAACAGCCGCGAGGGCCTGACCAGCGCGCATCGCGATGAGGCGGGCGGTCTCTCCGGCGCGCCGCTTTTCGAGGCCTCCACCCGGGTTCTGGCGCAGATCTCGGCCCTGACCGAGGGCAAGCTGCCCCTGATCGGTGTCGGCGGCATTGCCTCGGCGGATGCGGCCTATGCCAAGATCCGGGCCGGGGCCTCGGCGGTGCAGCTTTATACCGGGCTGGTCTATGGCGGACTGTCGCTGGCCGCCGAGATCGCGCGCGGGCTCGATCGGCTGTTGGAGCGCGATGGCTTTGCCACCGTCACTGAAGCCGTAGGCACGGGCCGGGCGGGCTGGCTTTAAGCGGCGGCGCGTTCCAGAGCCGGGTAGCGCGCGCCCAGCGTCACGCCGCGCAGGACCAGAAACACCATCAGCGCCGCCCAGAGCCCATGATTTTCAAACGTGGGCACCAGCAGCAACAGCGCCGCAACATAGCCCGCAAAGCTCAGGATCATCATGTTGCGCATGTCGCGGCTGCGGGTGGCCCCGATGAAAATGCCATCCAGCATCCAGGACGGGGCCCCCAGAACCGGGGCCAGCACCATCCAGAAAAGATAGACCCGCGCCGTCGCCCGCACTTCGGGCGCGGTGGTCATGATGTCGATGATCCAGGGGCCCGTCAGGGCAAAGCCAAGCGTCAGCCCGGCGCAGATCAACACGCCCCAGAGGCTGGTCATGATCGCGCTCTGGCGCAGCTTCTGGCGCGAACGGGCCCCCATCGCCTGCCCCACCAGCGCTTCGGCCGCCAGCGCGAACCCGTCCAGCGCAAAGGCGGTGATTTCCAGAAACTGGATCAGGATCTGATTGGCCGCCAGCGCCACATCGCCAAACCGCGCACCGATGAACATGAAGGCTGCGAAACCGCCCGTCAGCAGCACCGACCGGATCATGATATCGGAATTGACCATCGCCATATGGATCAGCCGCGCCCGGTCAAAGACCCGCCCCCAATCGCGCCAATCAGGCACCCGAAACGCGCCACGACAGAGCCAGAGGCCAAAGCCCAGACCGCTCCATTCCGCGATGAAGGTGGCCCAGGCCACGCCGCCCACGCCCCAGCCAAGCTGCAGCACAAAGACCAGATCGAGCACGATGTTCAGCCCGTTCATCCAAAGCTGCAGGATCAGCATCGCGCCCGTGCGTTCGCGCGCGATCAACCAGCCATTGACGCCAAAAAGCGCGATGGCCGCCGGGGCCGACCAGATCCGGATCGAAATATATTGCCGCGCCAACCGCTCGACCTCGTCCGAGCCATCGGCCAGCCCCAGCGCTGCGTTGATCATCGGCATCTGCAGCGCGATCAGGGCCAGCCCGCCGACAAAGCCGATCATCAGCGCCCGGGTCAACAGGGCCGCCACCTCACCCCGGTCGCCCGCGCCCACCGCCTGCGCCGTCAGGCCGGTGGTGCCCATCCGCAGAAACCCGAAAATCCAGTAAACCGCGCTCAGGATCACCGCGCCCAGCCCGACGGCACCGATCGGGGCCGCCTGCCCCATCTGTCCGACAACGCCGGTATCAACCAACCCCAGAAGCGGCACGGTGATATTGGACAGCATGATCGGCAGCGCGATGAGCAAAACCCTGCGATGGGTCAGCGCGGCCGCACCTTCAGCCATCGTTCACAGGGCCGCGTTGCGGCATCAGGAAATGGCCGGTCGCCTGCGCGAAAAGCCGCGCGCGATTGTCCTGCCAGGCCTCGACATGGACCGAAGCATAGCGCCGCCCCGACCGGTTCACCCGGGCCCGCGCATAGCAATCGCGCGACAGCCCGACGCGCAGGTAATCAACCGTGAAATCAATCGTCTTGGGCAGGCGCGGCATAGTTTGCGGCGTCAGATCCTCTGCCGCGCGGCGGCCCTGTTCGATATCATCCCACAAGGTTTGCCAGCCCAGCTGCACAATCGCACCAACCTCAAGGAAAGAGGCAATCGCGCCGCCATGCAGGGCGGGCAGAAACGGATTGCCGATCAGTTTGTCATTAAAGGCCATCACCGCCGTCAGCTCATCGCCGCGCCGGTCGAAACTGATGCCCATGAAACGCGCATAGGGCATGCCCTCGACCAGCGCGTTCAAGGCCGCATCGCGGCGTTCCTTGACCACCTGAATGGGCTCGGGTCTGCGACGGCTCATGGCGTGCTCCCTTTCGGGCGTTCCACCGTAAAGGCCCCGGCGGCTGTCGCCACCGGGCGGCTGTCATCCTCATCCCAGGCGCTGGCGCGCACAAAGCCCACCGAGCGCGTGATGTTGTAGCATTCGGCGCGCGCCAGAATCCGCTGACCGGGCGTTGCGGGCCGCATGTAATCTATGCGCAGATCGATGGTTGCGGTGCCTGCCGGTGCCTCCGGATGGCTCATCACCGCCGCCCCGCCGCAGGTATCCATCAACGCCGAGACCGCGCCGCCATGAATGACGCCGCTTTGCGGATCGCCCACCAGATCATCCGACCACGGCATGGTGATCACCGCATAGCCATCGCCGATATCCTCCAGCTGCATGCCCAGGGCATTGGAAAACGGGATGGCTTCGATGAATTGTTTCGCGATCCGCGCCTTTTCTCCGGCTTCCAGCGTCATGTTCGTGTTCCCGATCTCATCTTGCGCATCCTCCGTAGGGACCACGGTTTTGCATTCCCTGCAAGCCTTTGGCAAAGTCACCCGGGGGCAACAGTGACAGGTAATGAGCGCCATGGAAGACGAGCATCTGAGTTTCAAGGCGATGTGTGCCCGGTTCAATGTGACGCCGCGCACCCTGCGCCATTACGAATATATTGAATTGCTTGCCCCCCGGCGCGATGGCCGCGCCCGCATCTATGGCCCGCGCGAAGTGGCCCGCATGACCTTGATCCTGCGCGGGCGCCGCTTTGGCTTTGCGCTTGAGGAAATCCGGCAGTGGCTGGCGATCTACGGCACCGACCCCGAGGGCCGCCTGCAACAACAGGCCTGGATCGGCATGGCCGACCGGCAATTGGATGAGCTGCGGGCCCGCAGGCAGGAGTTGGAAGAAGTCATCGTCGAGC
>Ga0316207_10001272_pt1 | contig 32061 bp, 25 predicted proteins | sample 6weekpyrite_MG_FD_204943 | JGI IMG/M metagenome (GOLD analysis project Ga0316207, IMG submission 204943) | Microbial mat bacterial communities from mineral coupon in-situ incubated in ocean water Damariscotta River, Maine, United States -... | ecosystem: Environmental > Aquatic > Marine >...
ACCCTCTTGCTCCATCAGGCGGCTGATAAAATTGAAATCCGTTTCGCGATACTGCACACAATTCACCCAGGTGCGGTAACTGCCGCTGAGCGCATCTTCAAAATCCGTAAAACCGCAGTCACGGAAGACTTCTTTGATGATGTCTGGCACGGTTATATTTTGAAAAATCCGACAATCTGAGGTTCGCGTAAGAAACCAGAACCAGGGCACCACAGTGGCTTGATAGATAGCGTTATGACCACTGATACCCGTTTGGGAAAAACGGTTGACGTAGCCATTGAAATAACGTGTTGTATCATCAGCCATCTCTAAACTTACGGTAATAGTATCGCCGACTAGCTGGTTGAAATCGGCATCGGTAGTTTCGCTGAACAAATCGAGCTGATACTCAAACAACCTGCCGAGCTCTTCCTGGCCACTCATCGAGCGGATCAACAGCACGTCATCACCCAACGGGGTAGTGACCTTGACTTCGCGATTGGCCTGGGTGAGGTTAGCCATGGCTATGCTGCCCCATAAAGTCCCTTCTCCACTTCAAGGGGAGAAGGTTAGGATGAGGGGTGCGTTGCGTAACAATGTCACATGCTGTTTTTTTACATCCCCTCACCCTAACCCTCTCCCCCTTGGGGGAGAGGGAATAAAAGTCATATGCAGTGCTGTATCTCATAACATCCTCAATCAAACCTGTATTCCAAGGTGCCGTCTGCGACGCTTACCTGCACCCGATCAATTCTGCCGCCCTGCATCATGCGTGTCAGCAACTCTTCACTGATGGTGGGCAATACGGTATTGGTCAAAATCGCGTCGACCATACGTGCGCCACTCTCCACCTCGGTGCAACGGCCTGAGATCAGATTGACCACATCATCGTCATACACAAATGGAATGCTATGATTTTCGGCGATGCGTTTCTCGATGCGCCCCATCTGTAGCCGAATGATCTTGCCTAGTATTTCATCACTGAGTGGATAATAGGGAACCACCACCAGGCGACCGAGCAAGGCCGCGGGAAAGACCTTGAGCAAAGGCTCGTGCATCGCTTGAGCTAGCCCTTCAGGATCAGGCATTAGCTCCGGGTCCTTGCACATATTCATGATCAACTCGGTACCGACGTTTGACGTAAGCAGGATCAGCGTATTTTTAAAATCGATAAAACGCCCTTCCGCATCCTCCATCCAGCCTTTATCAAACACCTGGAAGAAGACCTCGTGCACATCAGGGTGGGCCTTTTCCACCTCATCCAGCAGCACCACGCTATAGGGCTTGCGCCGCACCGCTTCGGTGAGAATGCCACCCTCGCCATAACCGACATAACCGGGCGGCGAGCCTTTTAACGTAGAAACGGTGTGCGCCTCCTGAAACTCACTCATATTGAGCGTGATGACATTTTGCTCACCACCATAAAGTGCCTCGGCCAGTGCCAGACCGGTTTCGGTTTTACCGACACCCGACGGCCCACAAAGCATAAACACGCCAATCGGTTTGCTGGGGTTATCCAGCTCGGCACGGCTTGTTTGCACCCGACGCGCAATCACATCCAGCGCATGGCGTTGGCCGATGACACGTTGATTCAAGGTTTCGGCAAGCTTTAGCACCGCCTCAATTTCATCTTTCACCATGCGGCCAACGGGGATGCCGGTCCAGTCGGCCACCACTGATGCAATCGCCTGGGCATCGACACTTGAGGATATCAACGGTGTCTCACCTTGCTGTGCAGCTAACGCTTCCTGCAGACCCACTAGTTCTTGCAGCAGGTCGCTACGCTCTGTATCAGACAGGACTGTTTCTGTTGCACCCTCACTGTCTGTCTGGCCGGTCTCAACAGCCGTTGTTTCAGATGCCTCGTCTGCCTCTTTTTCCAGCTCGCTTTGGGTACCTTCGACCTTGCCGATATGACCGCGCAGTATCGCGCGAATATTGAGCATTTTATCGACCAGCTCTTTCTCCGACGCCCATCTGGTTTCCAGCGTTTCAAGTCGTTCTCGTTCAACATCAAGCTTATCGTTGACCTCGACCAGGCGCTGTCCTACATCCACGCCGACAACCTTTTCGCGCTCAATGATAGCCAACTCGGTCTGCAACGCATCAATGCCGTGGCGCGCATCCTCCACCTCAGGCGGCGCTGCGTACTGGCTGATCGCAACACGGGCACAGGAGGTGTCGAGCAGGCTGACGGATTTGTCCGGCAATTGGCGAGCGGGAATATAACGATGGGATAGCTTGACGGCAGCCTCAAGCGCCTCATCCAGCACCTGCACATGGTGATGTGCCTCCAGCGTTGAGGCCATACCACGCATCATCAGAATCGCCTTTTCTTCACTGGGCTCGTCCACCTGCACTACCTGAAAGCGGCGTGTCAGGGCTGGATCTTTTTCAAAATATTTTTTGTATTCGGTCCAGGTGGTCGCGGCCACGGTGCGCAGGGTGCCACGCGCCAAAGCCGGTTTCAGAAGGTTAGCGGCGTCACTGGTACCCGCTGCACCGCCAGCACCGATCAAGGTGTGGGCCTCGTCGATAAAGAGGATGATCGGTTTGGGCGAAGACTGCACCTCTTCAATCACCTGACGCAGGCGCTGTTCAAATTCGCCTTTCATACTAGCACCTGCCTGCAACAGACCCAGGTCGAGCGTGCGCAGGGTAACATCGGCAAGCGTGGGTGGCACATCGCCCGCCGCAATGCGCAGGGCAAAGCCTTCGACCACGGAGGTTTTACCTACGCCAGCCTCGCCAGTGAGGATGGGGTTATTTTGCCGCCTGCGCATGAGGATGTCGGTGATCTGGCGAATCTCGCCATCGCGACCGACGATTGGGTCCAGTTCACCTTTGCGTGCCTTTTCCGTCAGGTCGATGGAGAACTGTTTGAGTGCCTGCTGCTTGCCCAGTTGTGCCGGTGCCATCGCGCCACTGACCTCGCCGGGCGCGGCCCCGCCACCCACCTGAAAGCCATCGCTGGCACTCATGCTCTCTTCCGGTGAACCGCCCACGACCTCGTCAAAGCGCTCCGTTAAAGTATCAAGGCTTATCTTTTCGAACTCACTGGAAATTCCTATTAAGGCATGACGTAGCGATGATGTCTTGAAAATGCCCACGATGAGGTGGCCGGTACGCACCTTTGAATCGCCAAACAACAGCGTGCCATAGACCCAGCCACGCTCGACGGCCTCTTCCACATGTGATGAGAAATCGGAGATGGAAGTGGAACCGCGCGGCAGGCGGTCCAGCGCATCGGTAAAGTCCTGCGCCAGGCGCGAGGGTTCCAGATTGAACTGCTTGATGACACGATGCAGGTCCGAATCCTGCAATTGCAGTATCTGGTGAAACCAGTGCACTAACTCAACATAGGGATTGCCTCGCATCTTGCAAAACACCGTGGCGCTCTCAATGGCCTTGTAACCCAGGCTGTTGAGCTTACCAAATAAAGCAACGCGGCTGATCTCTGCCATTATGCACTCCCTGCTTGCAGCGCGATATACCACACTGTTTGATTCCTGCTTTTTATAGGCATTGTTATCGTCCTCCCGAATCAGGCCGTAGACATTGCAAAGGGTTCAAGCACCAGATCATCGGCATCGGATTGAGCGGGGTCTGTCAGCAACCAGCTGCTAAAACCCAGCTGAGCTCCTACCCCAAGCCTGAGTTGCGGTACCTGTTCTTTTTTCAGTACCAGCTTTGCGTCCCATAGCAGCTCATCACCGCTGTACTGCCGCACCAGCGCGACCAGCCGCGCGAGGCTGATCTTGCCTGGCAAAAAGCGCTGAAAGTCAGCAAAATCAATTGGGCCTAGTACAATGCGGAATTTGTTCTGACAATCCCACACCGCGGAACCCAGCGTCGCCGTCATGCCGAGTGTGCCGGTGTTGCCGGCAGCACCGAGCTGGCAACGACAGTCATCAGGCAATGTCATCCAGTGACCAACAAACTGGCTTATCTTGATCGGCAATCCGAGAAACTCGCGCAACACGGCACTCAGCCCTTCGGCATTACGCGTTTGCGCAGACATACGCCCGGCGTGGTGTAGCTTGGTAAAGTCCGGTACCGCATCGCGGTTACGCAGCGACGGCATACCCAGGCCAAACATGGTGCCGACATAGAGTGAAAACCGGTCGCTGTGCGGACGATCAAAATTCACTGCTGGCTTACCGTTGGCCCAGGCGCGGTAAAACAGTGACAACATGCGATGATGGAATAGATCGAGAAAATGGGCAAAGGTAGCATCGCCCGAATTATGCTGGCGGTCGTAGGCATACTCCGTCAAATGAAGCGGCAAGGGTCCATTGGGGCCGAGCAGGCCAAAAAAGTTTACGCTGAGACGTGGCGGCCGATCATCTTTGCCTGGCTGGAACGCGGCCAATGTCGATGGCGCAAATTTTAGCGAGGGCTGCTGCGCCAGGCGAACAGGATCGTCTTTAATCTTGAGCGATTGCCCCAGGCGCGGTTTGTCCGCATAGAGGCACTCCAGACGGCGCACCGCCTGAAAAAACTCGAAATCATATGGCGCCTCCTGTAACGATTGTTCTAACGTTACAGGGTTTGGCGCCGTCCTATTCTTGCCGGCCATCGCATGATCTCTCCACGCTCTCGCGTCTTTATAACCGTTTCTGTAAATGAATTAATAGATACGTATTTGCTAAAAAACTGTTCAAGCACCGCGCCCAGCAGAAACACCCCTGAGCCTTCAAAGTCCGATTCGTTGAGCGTGACGCTGACTTCCAGGCCACGACCGAAAGTGATGGGACCGACGACTGGAATGCGGCGGGTAATGCCCTGCGTCGTGATCGATTTGACCCCCTCAATCTGTTTTTTGATTGCGGTATCGCTGGCGTCACCGTACAGCATCAGGAGTTCACGCAGCGTGGCAGCCCCCTGCTTTGCATCATTGTCGACCAGAGACAGATAATTGAGTGACAAATGACTAATCAGGCGCCAGGCGGTTTCGCCTTCAACGAATGACGGCCGGGGTGCTGTCGGACCGACCACACAACGAACGGACTGTACCGGCGCGCCCATCTCCATGCTGAAGTCACTATTGCCCTGCCCAATGGACATATGCAACGGCAGATCCCGGTTGGTACACAGGGTGCTAACGGCGAGCTGCCTGAGATCGCTTCGATATGGCGCCTCACTAGCATCAACGATCGACAGATAGGCTTCGCTACCGAGATAGCTCGAGCGCGCCCCATGGCGACGCTGGCGTGACGAGAGCAGCCGTGGCGTTCGCTGTAGAGCATAATAGGCATTCTGTGCGCCGTCGTCATCAACGTCTTTGGCGGCGTAAAAGGGTAGAAATTCCTGCGTTTGATCCGCACTGGTGCCATAACCCTCGACGCTTGTCACCTGGTACACCTCAAAGTCCATCGGACGACTACGATCCGGTACTATATGGAATTCATGGTCACGATCGTTGATATGAATTCGATCCGCACGCTTGGGAAAGAGGTTGATGGTCGGCGCACAGAACAGCGAGAAATTATCTTTGGTGATGACTTTTTCCAGCTGGCTATCATTGCAATTAAGCAACACCACAATGTCGATCTCGGTATCGTTACAACGTTGCATCGCCGCACCAATGTCCTTTAACTCAACAAACATATAACGGCTCGGAAAGGCAAAATATTCCTGCAACAGGCGGTAGCCGCTAAATGAGCGTGCGCTATAGGGCAACAGGGCCTGCTCGTCATCAAAGCCATAACGCTGAATATGTGTTGTATCCAGCACCTGGTAATCCCGCTTTTTTTGATCGGCAGGCATCACCACGAGTCCCACCGCGTTTGCCAGCATACGTTCATAGATCTGCATGGGCAGTTCATCACTGCCGCGTAGGTAAACAGGCAGGTCCTGAAGCGAAAGTTGATCAAAGCTCAGGCCGGCGGTACAGCGCAAACGTAATCGAATCCCGGCCCTGGCACCTTTAACATCAGGCAGCCCAAGTTTACCCGCATAGCTGAAATATTCCGCCTCTAGCAGTTCCAGCGGCCACAGCCGCAAATCATGTGCGGTGCGGTATTCACAGGCGGTTTGATCACCCTTGCCCAAACGACTGCGCAACACGCTGTTACGGGGAATCTTGAAACCGTTGGCCAGAGAGCCTTCGCTCAGGTCAGGTTCAAATTGCACTATCGCCATGGAAGGCGTTGGTGCCAGATAATGGGGATATACCATTTCCAGCAGATTCTGGGTAAAACGTGGAAATTCAGCATCAACCTTGAGCTGCACCCGTGCGGCAAGATAACCAAAACCTTCCAGCAGACGTTCGACATAGGGATCAGCGCATTCCAGACCTTCCATCCCAAGCCGTCCGGCGATCTTGGGATATTCGCGGGCAAACTCGGCACCCACCTCTCTCACATGCTGGAGTTCACGGTTGTAATATCGCAGCAGTCTGGGGTCCATCAGCCACCACCCTGCCCAGCACCAGCATGAGAAGCCATGCGTGAATTCTCGACGATAGAGACTGCACCGTCTTCAAAATCAACCTGCGTTCTGAGATACATGCGCTCGGGAAGAGGCCGCGCCCAAAGCTCCCCTTCGATCTCGAAGGCCAGGGCATTATGGCTCATCTGGTCTTTGTCCAGCACGGCGCGCACCTTGAGCGTGCTGCCTAATATGCGTGGTTCGAACTGCAGGATCACTTCTTTCAACATGCGTTCCAGGGCGTTAACATCGGCACTGGATGCAGTATGCCCGGCAAGATCGGGCATGCCATAGTTCAAAACAGAGTGGGCGACCAGGGGATAATCATCAAGTTGCTCATCGCCGAGATTATCTGAGTTGAGTAACCAACCTAAATCGCGTAACACCGCTTGCCTGAGCTTGCCGACCGACAACACACGCTGCTGACGTGACTCCCTCTTTTTTTCCGGCTCGTTATCCGTGAGGCGATCTAATAACGACGGTTGCAGGCGCTCCCTGGGCGTGAGTTCAGCCATCACAGGCCTCGGCGATTTCAGCGGCTTTGCTCTCTTCCTGAATAGCGCTGGCAGTATCGAGCGTTATAACACGGATATCCATCAGCGGATATTCGCCAGTATCCGCGGTCAACACGCGTTGGCCGTAACCGAGGTAGATATCATCGCTGCACTCCTGCCACTCAGTTTTGCGTGCCAGGCGCAGGGCATCGTCCTCACTGGTTTCTGAATTCGGATAACGTGTCGGGATCAGGCCCACCGACTCACCACCATTGCTCCAGACGAAATGTGCAGGCATCCAGACCAGATCTCTCAAGTCCGCCGGCTCTTCGACAATGATCTTATGGATATGATGAAATGGGATCCAGAAGTACTGGCCGTTGATAACAGCCTCGAGGATTGGCCCCAGGCGGGTATCGGCATCGGCAATCCAGTCAAAGGCCTCGCCGTCACACACACCCGATACGGCCGGTGCAGCATCGAATGCTTCGTCGCGCAAGGTTCTGGCATGTGCGTAATGGCCATCGGCCATTAGACTCAACGCTTCGATAAGTTGCGCTTCCCATTGCTCGGGCTTGCCAAGCAGCTGTGGCGAGCGCTTGCCCGCAAACACCTCGGCACGCAGCACCTCGCAACGGATCGCTTCACGATAGGTCTGAACCATCGCGAGTGCACCAGCATCCAACTCACCCGCAACGTTCAACTGGGTCAGTGCGCGATGCCACTGCCCCATGACCGCAAGCAGCTGAAACAAAAAAATGCGTTGCTCTGACTTTGAGGGGTTGTTACGCACCTGCGTCTGCAACTGCTCTAATGCCTGGTCTAGCCTACCTTTTTGTAGATATTCCTCGACCTTCATAGCTGCTTCCTCCTTTAACGCAACCGCGTAACGCCCTCTAGTCAGAAAAACCTATCGACGCTCTACATGCAATATACATTATTCCTGTTTGTTAGTTTCCAGGTTCCAGGTACGGGTCGAGGCAGCACCGGCCGCGCCCGTCTGATCCACAGGGGTGTATTCCCATACCAGTTTGCCATAGGCAAATGTCACAACTTCGGTCGGGCGCACTTCGGACATATCACTACTACCGTCCTGGGACACCGAACTAACAATCACATCCGACATCTCAAATTTCATAAAGGTGTGCTTGTCTTCTGTCGCCAGACACAGCTCAATCACGATTGAGGGAATATGCTTGCCACTTGCACAGTAAATTGCCAGGTCCGGTGAACCGCAATCGATGGTTTTGACAACGGTAAAGTCCTGAAAATCTGCGCGACCACCAGTACGGCCACCGGTGCCGCTTGAGCCTGAAACCGGCTGCGACAGACCCTGACTATAACTCAGCAGCTCCATCCACTCCGCATGCGCATCATCCGTGCTTTCGCCAGGAATCCCCTCTATTTGCATAAACATATCAACTGCCATTTTAATCTCTCCTTGTCTTGATCGGCCACATAAGGGACGGCCTCTTTTCCCTCTTCCTGGTGCAGCAGATAGCTGCCACCAAGCACCTCAACAACGATGACTATGACTTTTCAGATGGAAGTTTAGACACCAGTCTCAGTGATACCGTCAGTCCTTCCAACTGATAATGTGGCCGCAGGTAAAACTTGGAGGTGTAGTATCCTGGATTACCTTCAACATCTTCCACCACCACTTGTGCGGCGGCCAGCGGCTTACGTGCTTTATCTTCTTCTGATGCCGTGGCCGGATTGGGTTCTACATAATTCATAATCCAGTTGTTCAGCCATTTTTCCATGTCGGCGCGCTCTTTAAACGAACCAATCTTGTCACGCACAATACACTTCAGATAATGCGCAAAACGGCAACTGGCAAACAGGTATGGCAAGCGTGCGGCCAGGGCTGCGTTTGCGGTTGCATCTGGATCATCGTATTCAAAAGGCTTCTGTAGTGACTGGGCACCAATGAACGCGGCGAAATCTGAGTTTTTCTTATGAAGGAGCGGCATGAAACCGTTCTTGGCCAACTCCGCCTCACGGCGATCACTAATGGCAATTTCGGTTGGACACTTCATGTCAACACCACCGTCATCAGTCGGGAAGGTGTGAGTTGGTAAGCCTTCCACTGCGCCACCGGACTCGACACCGCGAATGCGCGAACACCATCCGTATAGTTTGAAGGCGCGATTGATATTGGTGGCCATGGCAAAGGCCGCATTGGCCCAGGTGTAATGACTGTGATCAGCGGCACCCGTGTCTTCCTCGAAATCAAACTCTTCCACCGGATCGGTACTAGCACCATAGGGCAGGCGTGATAAAAAGCGAGGCATCGCCAGGCCAATATAACGAGAATCTTCAGACTCACGCAGGGAACGCCAGGTGGCGTATTCGGGTGTTTGAAAAATCTTCGTCAGATCACGCGGATTGCTCAATTCTTGCCAAGAATCCATCTGCATCAACGTCGGCGCCGCACCGGCAATAAACGGTGCATGGGTTGCTGCAGCAATCTGCGCCATCTCGCCCAATAACTCGGTATCGGGCGGGCTGTGATCAAAATGATAATCACCCACCAGGCAGCCATAAGGCTCACCACCAAACTGACCATATTCCTCTTCATACATCTTTTTGAAAATCGGGCTCTGATCCCATGCAGTGCCTTTAAATTTCTTCAACGTCTTGCCAAGATCGTTTTTGGAGATATTCATTACGCGAATCTTCAACATCTCATCAGTTTCGGTATTGTTAATGAGATAGTGCAGGCCACGCCATGTCCCTTCCAGCTGCTGAAACTCTTTATGGTGGAGAATCAGATTCACCTGTTCAGTTAAGCGCTTGTCAATTTCCGCAATGATGGATTCAATTGACTTGATGGCATCATCAGAGATCAGCTGAGTCGCCGAAATGGCCTGTGCCGCTAAAGTGTTGACGGCTTGCTCGACTGCCTCTCTCGCACGTACTGACTTAGGTTTAAACTCTTTTTGCAGGAGTGATGCAAACTCACCGGGCTCAATCGCTGCTGCTTCGGCGGGTGCTTGTTCTTCGAGGGTTGCTTCTTCTGCCATGATCTTACTCCTTTGCTGCGGTTGGTTCTTGAGCAGCTTCATCTCCAGGTTTCGGCGCAGCAGCAAGTGCCTGCATCAAGGCTGGATCATTGAGCGCCTTTGCAATCAACTCCTCTGCACCACCCTTTCCATCCATGTAAGTCAGCAGGTTAGACAGCTGTGTGCGTGCCTGCAGTAGCTGATTTAACGCATCGACTTTTTTAGCAACGGCTGCGGGAGAAAAGTCATCCATGCTTTCAAAGGTGATGTCCACGCTCAGATTTCCTTCACCGGTGAGCGTATTAGGCACCTGGAATGCTGTTCGTGGCTTCATCGATTTCAATCGATCATCGAAATTATCGACATCAATCTCCAGTGCCTTTCGATCATCGACGGGAGGTAAAGATTCTGCTGGTTTACCAGAAAGATCCGCCAGCACCCCCATCACAAAGGGCAGTTGAATCATCTTCTCTGCACCATACAGTTCAACATCATATTCAATCTGTACGCGTGGCGCTCTATTTCGCGCTATAAACTTCTGGCTACTCGCTTTTGCCATAAGGCACCTCCTTGGTTTGTTTTTATACGACAGATTTTTTTACATCTAATGTCTAGTCGCTAATTGTGTAAATACTCCCAAAAAAATATACAAACTGTTTTAATGTGATCCATCATCACTCACAACGCCGGTAATCTCTTCTGCCTGCACCAGACCAGTAGGCGCTAAATCACGCATTATCTCGATAAAGTCTTTCTCCACAAGCCGCCTGGCACGCTGCAATAACAGTGGCACAGGGCTAGATGGCTCGCAGCGAGCATAATAATCACACGCTCGTTCAAGTAAATAGACCACATCTTCACGACTGTTAACACTGTTTAATGGTGAATCCGGAGGCTTAATCTCACTACTGACGTCGGCATCCTCATCGTCTGAGGGACTGATATCATCCTGGCCATGATGACCAGGATGCGCCCCTAAGACTCGACTGACTTCTTTCAAGAGTTGTGAGAGAGGTGCAAGATCCGGCGCTTGTTCCGCTCCTACCTTTTCCATCAAAATAGACTCGATACTTGCTATCGTCTCAATCGCCAGCGCAACTGCAGCCTGTGTTTGCTGAAGCACTTCGACATCGCTATCCATAAATGTGGCATCGATCGCGGCAAGATCGGGCAACTCTTTATCCATGCCCGCAGGCACTGGGACCTTGCCGGTCGCATACTGAATATCACGCAGGGTTAAGCGGCCAAACACGTTTGAACTCGCCAAAACGCATTCACGTATACCTCTTAGTATCGTTTCACTATCACAGAGTGCAGCTATGGTATTTACGCGCAGGATTGGATCATTGTCTTCAGCATCCAGTTGGGGATGCACCTCGTCCCAATATTGTTCGAGCATGGTTTTGACCAGCAGCAAACCATCCTTAAGACCGAGCAATCCATTTTGATGCACCAATGCCTGGACCAGATAAACTGCCAGACGAAGGTCTTTGGTGCGTTTGAATAATGCGCTGGTCTTATTGCTGACTTCGTTCCAGTCCGGACCCTGGGCGGGAACCACTGTATCGCCAATCCGCTGCTCAGGTTTGCCCTGAGACAGTTGTTCTATTTCGATAAATGCAGGATCGTACTCAAGATCGTTTCCACAAGGTGAATCAATGGAAACCTCGTTTAGCAGACCAGCGATATCGATAGCACTCATTTCATTATCTTCTTTAGAAAAATTATGTAATAAAAAACATACTCAAAAATAATGGCACCTAAAATTCTATTTTGTGGTTAACCCCTACTAACGCCCCAATAACATTACTAACGCCCCAATAACATTTTTTTAAAGTAAATCATGATCATTGCTTATGCTTCAATCGAAGCTCTAATGTCCTACTAGCATAGTCAATAATTTCCGTGATGTGCATACATAATGACAACATTCCTGTCACCACATAATCTCGAGTAGATACACATAAACCATGTCAAAAATTGATACTCTTTATGCATGTCTTTACTTGTATTTATATTTCTTTCAAGAATGGATGATTCCCATTATTTTAGCAAGTCCCTAGATTATTTTTTCTCACCATAAGAATTATGGCCATAGTTAATTTTAGCTGACATACGTTGAGCTTCAATAAATTTGCGAACGAAAATTTGCATTACAAAAACATTCTCAATTTAATACGCTAAACCATGTCTTAGAAGCGACTATCCTTGCTTACCTATAAGATCTTGATTATTCTTTAGAGCACTGGGGTTTATGTATAAGAGCATTTACAAGCAAAACCTTTTCCTGACATAGGATGTGCTAAATGACGCTTAACCTTCGCGTAACATGCGATCAAAACAAAGCACCTAACGAACTATCAATAATGGTAGATCAAAATGGCTGTAGCATCGGTCGCGGAAATGACAATGACATTGTTCTACCAGACTCGCAAAGAATCATTTCACATCGACATGCGAACATCTATTTTACAGATAACAATTACTTTCTCACTGACACAAGTACCAATGGTACTTATGTAAATCATTCCCTGGATCCTGTAGGGAACGGCAATAACGTTAAGTTACACGACGGGGATATTCTTAGTATTGGCGAATATGAATGTCGTGTCTCTATGGTCGTGAATGACAATGTCGCTGCAGATGGCGTTATTAACCCTGCCCCCGAACTCGATCTTGAACAGCCGCCCATAGCGCAACCATGGGAGACACCCCTCCCTCTTCCATATGAAATACCTGAATCTCCACCCTTAAGGAAAAATCATGAGCCAGAACAAACCCCCAATGACTTTTATACCCCTGATGCCATTAACTCAACCATCGCTGAAGCAGAAGAACTAGCAGCAAAAAATGGCACGGTAGAGGAACAGTTTTTTAGACCACCAGAGGCAATCCCTGAGGACTGGGCTAAGTTGCGTGATAACAATGAAAAACAACCCCCTCCGGCACGGCCTAAGCCGGCCCAGATGCCCGAAAAAACACCAGAAAAAGCTCACGCATTGCCAACCGCTCAGCCCCATCAAGCTGACATACTCAAGCCGGTTACTATCGAAGCGCAAGAAACGCTTGAGGCCAACAAACAGGCCATCACTGCTTTTCTCAACGGGGCTAATCTCGACTCAATAGAACTAACGCCTGAACAGATCACACAAGTCATGCATACAGCAGGACAACTACTACACGCGATGACCGATGGGTATAAACAGATTCTTGAAACCCGCGCCAGCCTCAAAAATGAATTTCGCCTGGGCATGACAACCATTCGACCGGCTGAGAATAATCCACTAAAATTTTCGATCGATACTGAAGATGCATTGACAAAGCTCTTATTTCCTCTCGAAAAAGGCTACCTGGCCCCGCTTGCCGCGGTACACGAGGCAAGCGACGACATACAAGCGCACCAGATGGCGACGCTGTCTGGTCTACGCGTAGCACTGAACACTCTGGTACAGCACTTTGACCCGCAAAGACTGGAGCAGGAGTTTCAGGATGTATCAGTCGTCGACGGTCTGCTTCCATTTGTCAGGAAGGCCAAGTACTGGGACTTATTCAAAAGCCGTTACCTGGTTGCTGCGGCTGATGCGGAGAATGACTTTTTACACTTTCTCGGCGACGAATTTTCCAGCGCCTACGCACAACAGATAGAAAAACTTAAAAGCGCCAGAGAACATAAGCAGGGCTTAATTAAGAATAGTTTTATTGGTGACAGTCGTCAATAAGGCACATAATAAGAACAATGTGAGAAGGAGAAAAACGATGACCATGAGCAGAACAGTTCGCCATACAATGGGCTTTTTGGGCTGCATGTTCGCACTGCTCACCTTGACTGCCTGCGCTTCCAAAACATTGACCATTTTTCCCACCAAGATCAAGGCGCAAATACTCGCCTCGCATGAGATCAACCCAGACATCAACAACCGCCCCTCACCGCTTGTCATTCGTGTTTACGAATTAAACTCAGCGGCTACGTTTAATAATGTGGGGTTCTTTCAACTCTACGATGAAGAGGCGGCAACCCTCGGCGGTGACCTGATCGCCCGTCAGGAATTTGAAATTTCGCCTGGCGAAGGCCGCGAGCTGATCTTCAAGCCTCAGGAAAACACGCGTGCCTTTGCTGTGTTGGCAGCATTCCGCAATATCGACCAGGCCATCTGGCGCGCCACGACAGAACTCAAGTTGAATTCAACCAATACCCTGATCGTAAAGATTGGAAATCAGTCTATCACCATAGACCACAAATAATAATTAAGTCGGGGAAGATCTATGTCATGGCGCAACAAGATTATCTGGTCGGAAGGCATCTTCCTGCATCCTCATCATTTTCAGCAGCACGATCGTTATTTTGAAAACCTGATTGATGTTCGGAGTAGAAGCCTGCAGGCCCTGGGCTGGGGCATAACAGCGCTGGAAATCGATACTGAATTGCTGGCGTTGGGAAAGTTTTCCATTCGCGCCTGCCGGGGCATCATGCCTGATGGCACCACCTTTGATATTCCGACCGATACCCCGCCGCCGCCGCCATTGTCCATCCCTGAAGAGCTACACCAGCAAGCCGTATTCCTGTCATTGCCCCTGAGCCGCCAGGGGATGGCCGAAACCAATATCAGCGACAATAATGAATTGCTGACCCGCTATCGTCCATTTGAACTGGAAGTGAATGACAATGTTACCGGCCGTGATAAAATGGTTCCGCTTCAGGTTGGCCAGCTGCAAATGCGCCTGGTACTGGCCGATGAGGCGCGCGATCACTTATCCTGCCTGGGCCTTGCACGCATACTCGAATCCCGCCCGGACAAAGGCGTTATTTTAGACGATGCCTATATTCCGCCCTGCCTGGATTGCGCTGCCAATCCGAAGCTCAAGGGATTTATCACTGAGCTGCTCGGTTTGTTGAAACACAGAAGTGAAGCGCTGGTTGATCGAGTATCTGGCACTGGTGCTGGCGTGGCTGAAATCGCGGATTTCATGATGTTGCAACTGGTTAACCGTGCAACGCCCCTACTCGAACACCTCGACAATCTGCCCGGCCTGCACCCGGAAATCTTTTATCGCACAGCCGTACAACTCGCGGGAGAGCTGGCAACATTCACCGCAGATGGAAAACGCCCCCTCTCCTTTCCTGCCTATCAACAGGATGACCACGAAAACAGCTTTGCTGCAGTAATGGATGAACTACAGCGTTCGCTCACCCTGGTGCTGGAACAAAACGCAATCGCTATACCGCTGGAAGAATGCAATTACGGCATCTTTCTGGCGACGATTTCGGACACCGACCTGTTCAAGCAAGCACAATTTGTGCTGGCGGTTAAGGCCAACCTACGTCAGGAAGCATTGCAAACCCAGTTTCCTTCACAGGTAAAGATCGGACCCTCTGACTACATTCGTCAGATGGTGAATTCCGGCCTGCCCGGCATCGGCCTGCGACTACTGCCGGTTGCCCCACGCCATATTCCCTACCATGCCGGATACACGTATTTCGAGCTTGATAGAAGCAGTGAGTATTGGCAGGGGCTAGAAAAAGCCGGGGCGATTGCGGTACATGTATCGGGAACGTTTCCCGGCCTGGAAATGGAACTTTGGGCGATTAAAGGATAACTACTGTGGCCATCGACGATTCGCACGGATACCCGGACGACAACGAAAGAACTGTCTTCATTCCCCGACCAGGTGGGCGCGGGGCAGCTCCGGCCGCCCCGGCACCGCCCTCTCCACCGTCCTACATTGAGCCGACACAACAACCATCCATAAGCTCGGGCATCAATCCGCTCGTGGGCGCAGCATCTGCCCTGCTCAAACTCGCCAGCAGCACAAGCAACATGGTTTCACATCACGATGTTGAGGGGCTGCGCAGACAGGCCATGGAAGAAATCAAAACCTTTGAAGGCAAAGCCAGGGCACTGGGCTTCGCCAACGATGTCACCTACACAAGCCGTTATGTGCTGTGCGCCTTCATCGATGAGGCCGTACTGAACACCATCTGGGGCAGCAGCAGTGTCTGGGCCCAGCAAGGCTTACTCAGCACGCTGCACAATGAGACCAGCGGCGGCGAAACCTTCTTTGTCATTCTGGACCGCCAGCTCAAAGAACCCAATGCGAACCTGGAATTACTGGAGTTGATGTTTGTCTGCATCAGCCTGGGCTTCAAGGGGCGTTACGCCGTGCTGAACAGAGGCCAGGAGAAACTCGAAGAGCTGAGAAACATCGTCTTCGAACATATACGCCAACGCCGCGGGGAGTTTCCGCGTGAACTCTCTCCACACTGGCAAAGCCAGTCCGGCCAACAACGTCGTTTGCGCCAGTTTATTCCTCTCTGGGTGGTGGTATCCATTGCCTGCGCCATCTTGCTGGCCATTTTTATCGGCTTCACCATGGTACTGGAAGAACGCGCCGAACCGGTCTACCAGACACTGGAAAGTATCGCCACTTTCGACGCTGATGTGACAGCGGAACCATGACAGGGCGTTGAGAACAGCCATCGCAAACAGATGAGAACAATAAATGACTTACGTTATGCTAAGCGGCACCGAAGATGGCGTTGGAACATCTATCTGAACGCGCTCCTTAACCGAAGGGAAGCACAGACAAAATGAAAAAAATGCTTCAATTTCTGAGCCAAAAATGGGTTTTCAGCGTCATTGGCATCATTGCGCTAGTTGTCCTGATCTGGTTTGGCGGCCCCCATCTCGGCATTGCAGAAAGCAAACCGCTCGCCAGCCCATTCAATCGCCTGCTAGCCATCCTGATCGTCATCGTGGTCTGGGGCGCCAATAACTTTCGCCACAGGATCAAGGCCACCCAGGCAAACGACCAGATGATCGATACACTGGTTGCCGCCCCGGAACCCGCTCAGGAGGAAGAAATCGACCTCTCCGCCGAGGAAGTGACCCTCCTCAAACAACGCTTTGAAGAAGCCACCAAACACTTAAAACAGACCAGCCTCAAGGATCGGTTGTTTGGCAAGCAATATCTCTATGACCTGCCGTGGTACATCATCATCGGCCCACCCGGTTGCGGTAAAACAACCCTGCTGGAAAACTCCGGCCTGGAATTCCCGCTCTCCCGCTATCAGGATGAGAAGAAGGTCAGTGGCATCGGCGGCACACGCAACTGCGACTGGTGGTTCACCGATGACGCGGTGCTGATTGATACCGCCGGTCGCTATACCACTCAGGATAGCGATGCCGCCGCCGACAGTGGTGCCTGGCTCGGCTTTCTTGATCTATTGCGCAAACACCGCCCCCGCCGTCCACTCAACGGCATCATTATCGCCCTCAGCGCCGAAGAGCTGTTAACCAAATCTGAACAGGAGAGAGAGCTTCACGCCCAGACCATTCGCCAACGCGTTCAGGAACTGTACACACGCCTCGGGACTGAACTGCCTGTCTATTTCCTTGTTACCAAGGTTGATCTTGTCGCGGGATTCACCGAGTTCTTTGACGACCTGAATATTGAAGAACGCGCCCAGGTCTGGGGAACCACTTTTCTGCAGGATGATTCACGCCAGAGCCGCGATCTGGGCGCGCTGTTCGCAACTGAATTTGACGCCCTGCTGGAAAAACTCAACGCCCGCGAACTGTGGCGCATCTATCAGGAACGCGACCAGAATCGTCGCAGCTTGATTCATGGTTTTTCACAGCAGTTGGCTGGGCTAAAACCGGTACTCGAATCGTTCATCCAGAAAACTTTCAATCCTAGTCGCTTCGGCAGCAACCCGTGGTTGCGCGGCGTCTACTTCAGTAGCGGCACACAGGAAGGCAGCCCCATCGACCGGGTGATGAGCTCACTGGCAGGTTCATTAGGGCTAAGTCTGCAAACCTTACCCGCCTATCAGGGGCGCCCCCGCAGCTACTTTATTAACCGCTTCTTTCGCGACATCCTGTTTCAGGAAGCCGAACTGGCCGGGGCCAATATCCGCTATGAACGTCAGCGGCTGTGGCTGCAACGTGGCGCCTACGCTGGCGCACTTGTGCTGACAGTGCTGGTCATTTTCGCCTGGGCTGCCAGCTTTACCCGCAATGAACTCTGGATCGACAAGATCGAAGCCAGCGTTGAAGACTATCAGCAGGTCGTGAGCCACCACCCCACCCGCCCCGATCTGGATGACCTGCTGCAGGCGCTTCAGGCAGCGAAGGAAGTCACCCTGGTGTACGACAGGGGCAGCAAAGCGCCGTGGTTTATGGGCATGGGGCTGTACCAGGGCTACAAACTTGGTGATGCCGCCGAGCGCACCTATCACAGAACGCTGCATCAGTTCCTTATTCCAGATATCAAGGCGCATCTTGAAAAGGAAATGGGCAAGGGGAGTAGAGATCCGGAAGAGTTACGCCAACTGCTGAGTATCTACATGATGCTCGTCAACCCGGACACCATTGATACCCGAACCTTTCGCCCATGGGTGGAAGCCAGTTGGGAACAGCAACTGGACGAACAAGCTGAAACCCTCAATCGCCTGCTCGGTCACCTTGACGCAATGCTGCTCACCGAGTTACCACCACAAATGCCAAACCAGCGCCTTATCGCTAAGGCCCAACGGGTGGTCTGCGAAATCCCGCTCACGAGCCAGATCTATGCCCGGCTCAAACAACAGGCCAGGGCAAACATCGACGACTACGACTTTGCCCGCCTCGGCAAGCCCATCACAAAGATCATCGTCAGCAAGGATGATAGTAAAACAAACGTCCCCGGATTTTACACCTTCAGCGGCTATCATGACATCCTCACGGCGGAAGGGATCAATACCGCCGAATTGACCATCTCGGAAAACCTCCGCATCTGTGAAGACAAACAGGATGAGCTCGCCAAGGCCGACCCCGAAGCGCTGTTGCGCCACGTGCACAACCAGTACTTCGATGACTATGTAGACCACTGGGATATGTTTCTGGAAAACATTGAGCTCACCACTGTTCGCAATCTCGGCAACGCGGTCGAGACACTCGAAACACTCTCAGAAAGGGATTCACCACTGGAATTATTCATCAAGGCGATCTCAGAACAGACCGTGCTGGAGAGGGCCAAACTGAAAAGCATCCTCGATCACTTTGATGTCACCAAGGAGCTCAGCAAACCTAGCAATGCTGTCGAACGCAAATACGCTCCGTTGCATCAACTGCTGGTAGGCCAGGACGACAAACCTGCCGCCATCGAGACCATTCGCACCCAGCTACGTGATCTCTACGATTACACTGCCGAAATCGCAGACGCCTCGAACCAGTCAGAGGCCGCCTTCGAAGCCGCCAAAGTACGCATGGGTAAGAGCAAGAAGGATGCCATCCGCGAACTACGCAGCACCGCACGCAAGCTACCCGATGCGGTGGCTGGTATCGTCGAGTCTGCCGCCACCCAGAGCTGGGGCACCGTACTCGGCAGCGCACGCGCCTATATCAACACCGTCTGGCGCAGCAGTGTCCTGCGCGAATACCGCGCCAGCCTGGAGAACCGCTACCCGATATTCCTCAAAGGACGGCAACAAACGGCACTGGCAGACTTTGGCAGTTTCTTTGGTGAGGCGGGCACCATGGATAATTTCACCAGGGTCTACCTCTCCCCTTTTATTGATACCCGGCGCTGGCGTCTGCGCGTGGTCGACGAACGCAGCCTGGGGCTAAGCAATGCGACACTGTCTCAGTTCAGACGTGCCGCCCTGATCAGGGAAATGTTCTTTCAGGATGGCGGCAATCAAGTCACTGTACGCTTCAAACTCAAACCCACCTATCTTGACGCCAGCGTCAAACGCTTTCTCATCGACCTGACCGGCGAACGCCTGAGCTATCAGCACGGACCACCCCGTACATCGGCCATCGAATGGCCCGGCCAGAATGAAAGCAACCGCGCCCGTATCACCTTTGAACGTATCGGTGCCGGCAGTTTCAGCATCACCAAGGATGGTCCATGGGCCTGGTTCAGGCTTCTCGACGATTCAGATATCGAGCGTCGCAGCAAAGACCAGATCATCATCCACTTCGCCACCGCCGGTCTGAAGGCGAGTTATCAGCTCCAGGCGAGCAGTGTAACCAATCCATTTTCTTCAAATCAGTTCTCCCGATTCCGCTGTCCGGAACGGCTCTAACGATGAGTGTGCAGACCCACCCAGGTTACTACGGCAAAATTCCAGGCAAGGGTGATTTCATTACACGTCATCTGCCCAGATCATTCATCACCTGTTGGGACGAGTGGTTGCAATCCAGTATCGCCGCAAGCAAGGCGCAACTGGGTGAGCAGTGGCTCAACTATTACCTCACCTGCCCGATCTGGCGCTTTATCATCAGCAGCGAAGTGTGTAATGAACAGGCGTGGAGCGGCATTGTCATTCCCAGCGTCGACAGTGTCGGCCGCTATTTTCCATTCAGTATCGCGCTGCCCCTCGGCACCTCGAATCAGCTGCTGGCGATTGCCAATAGTGAAGACGAGTGGTTCACCCAGGCTGAAGCACTGGCATTGACAGCGCTTGATCAACACAGGCCACTGGAAGAACTGAATCAGTCGTTCGATGAACTGAGTCCGCCCGCCGGGCTGGCGATGGCAGACAATTCGCCGGTACAGGTAGATAGCCGAACCGTCCTCAACGACAGTGGCCACTGGCATTTATCCTGCGGGGACGATTCATCTATCAACACAACGCTCATCACTCTGCTGGAACAGCTTCTCGACGAACGTTTTACCCACTTCAGCGCCTGGTGGACAAACGGTTCCGAACACGTCGAACCCTGTTTGCTGGTCTGCGAAGGGCTGCCCACACCGGAATCTTTTTCCGCCCTGCTTGACGGCCAGTGGCAAGCACGAGGATGGGATACTCATCTCGGTGCGACCGCAGCCGTCTCGTCAGAGCAGAAACACGCCGGGGTAGAAAGCGCATGAACAGTGACTCCCTGCTTGTCTGGTCCTCCGCCTGTGAAACTCACCCGGGAAAAATACGCAAGGTCAATGAAGATGCCTGCCTCGACCTGCCCGAACTGGGGCTCTGGGCGGTGGCCGATGGCATGGGTGGACACGAGGCCGGCGACGTCGCCAGCCATCTTATTGTCGACCAGTTAAGAAACATCAGTGAACCTTCGGTCATTCACGGTTTTGTAGCAGAAGTCAAAGCCTGCCTGACAGAGGCAAACCGGCAACTCAGGGCGCTAGCCACTCAACGCTACCATCATCGCACCATCGGCAGCACCGTGGTCGCGATGGCCGCCTTTGGCAATCAGTGCGCCTTTCTGTGGGTCGGCGACAGCCGCGTCTATCGCTTACGCAACGGGTCACTGGAAAAGCTCACTAAAGACCATAGTATGATCGAAGACTACATCGATCAGGGGCTGCTGCATCCCGATGAAGCAGAAACCAGCAGCATCGCCAATGTGATTACCCGCGCCATAGGTGCAGAAGATAAACTGGAAATCGATTGCAGGATCGACACCATGTGCGGTGGCGATGTCTACCTGCTTTGTAGCGATGGGCTTTACCGTGAAGTCAGCGATGAACAGATAATTCAGGGCATGGCCATCAACAACTGTGCGGACAGTGCCAAACGGCTACTAGGCCTGGCCCTTGAGAATGAAGCCAGAGACAACATCACCGGTTCTATCGTACAGATAAAACAAGCATTTAGCTAAGTAAGTACCGCTATTCGAGTCATGAGCAAATAGATGACCTTATTCGCAGGAAATTGATTGTACTGGTATATCTTGTGAATACTTTACCCTGCAACTCTTGTGGGTAGCAGATAGGCGTTTCATAATAATTGCAGGTGTATCTGAATATCCGCATACCAACCATATACCGTCGGGCGATACCCCAGTGAACTCATAGATACTTGTGCTAAACTCACCTCTTTCATCTGAAGTCGATTCCTCACGTGCTGGCCTTAGAAATGCAAGCTCCCTGGGGTGGCCGTCCGTGAACGTGGCATAGTCCAGTTGATGGCGGACATTGGTTTTCGCATCAGAATTTAATGTTTCCCATCCTTGCGGCGGAGAAGAAATATGCCAACTAGTGTCTATTTCTGCTGGGCAGACATAGACTGACTCGGCAGATGCACAAGCTACCTGGATTAGAAAAACAAACACTATAAAAGACCTGAACATAATTTTGTTACTCATGCATTATTACCGAGAGCGCGCTTCCGTTGTTACTAGAATCTGGGAAGGTACCATCAGCGCGTTTACCACCTTTGAATCGCATAAGTCTTTTACCAATTGTTGGCTTCGATTTCCACTGATCCATCACATAGACCCCGTTAGCATCTTGAGAGATGTAGAGAGCAGCATGATTGCCTGATGGCTTATTCGGATATCGACCGTTAACAAACGTTGCCACGGCTGTACCTTTTTTTATCTTGGAGCCGCTCCCCTTCACGACCATTCCTTCTTTCCACGTTTTTGCGAGACCGGCAGTTGTATACCATTGTACGAGTCCAGCACAACTCCCACTAAAAACCTTCGGCTTTCCTTCAAGACTATCTATTTTTGTGTAAATAAACGGGCCTTTTTTTGCCATTTCACCTACCTCCTTGCATCAGTTAGTTAATTCCTTGACAGCCATCAATGCGTTTGTAGACATGCTGAGCCACCCTTTTTAAAAGAGGGTTAGCTCTCGTTCGTACCATTCCTATGGAACCTCTGACCCGAATGGCACTTACTTAAGATAAAACATTATTGTATCTCAATAAGTTAATAAGAAGTTTGATGCCAATAAAATCGGTTGTGGTTCATTAACTTCTCATTCATATACCTACTTTTAAAGAGTGGGCTGATTGCAAGACCTACAGAAGCTCTTTGATAACTCACTGATTAAATTAATCTATCTTCTTAAGTAAGTGCCATTCGACTCTGCCCCCTTTAATCCTGACGCCAACCTTTGTCGCTGTGGTCTAAGGTTTTCATCTCATTCCCAGCCGTTTCAACAGTAGAGGTTACAGCTACTGGCTGTAACAAACCAGTCACCAGATAAGGAACGAAAATCAAACTGTAACTATTAACCGACGGATTAATAAATTGCTTAATCAGAGATCCGCAGCCAATGTTTTTCGGCTACTCTTTACTACAAAACCAATCCCAAGCAAACCTAACAGAAACAGTGCAATGGAATCAGGCTCGGGAACTGCCTTATACTGTATATCACTATGAAAAAAGACGCTTTCATATAATCTATCTTGTGGACCAGATTTATATCCGTCATAAGCATAAATTGAAATGACATTTCCCCCAAACTGAAGGCAGCCCCCGGGACAAGCCGTCAACAAATCCAGGGCGATAGGAATAGGTTGTACATATATATCTCCCGGCGGAGGGTCCTCAGTCAAATTCTCGTCAAGAAATCTATTATTATCAGGAGTATCCACTAAGGAACCATTGATGTATAAGTCAAAGTAGTCATCCGCAATAACTAATGCTGGTGCATACTCAATTTCTATGGCGGCATACCCTGGTGGTGGAAGAAAAAATTCATAACGGAAATAGGCCTCAAGCTCCCCGTCTCTTCCCGTTACAGGATCAGGTATAGCATCTTCCCAATACCACATCAATTCTGCTGTTCGGTCACCGGCATAAGAACCTGGCTCAATGTTATTATAAACCTTTTCTGGTGTAGTACGATCATTTGGATAAGGGGAAAATGCGGAACCCCATCCACTGGCATCATAATCTACCGCCATCCAATCACTGCCTGGATTCCCAGAAGTTGCAGCCCAACTGCCCCCACTACGAATCTCTATAAGGCTGGCGTGTGCATAAATAACCGGACAAAAGCACCCGAAAATAAAGATCAAAACCTGACAACCTTGAAAAGATTTTATATTGTACATGTTCATGCTCCTCAGTTTCTGAAACGTCGTGCCGCAACCCTGGTGCTTGCCTTGCTACAACCGAATGCATCTTTATTTAACACAAGCGCACTGGGTTTTCGGCAGCAACAATTGCTTCGATAACATTCTATCTGGTCGAAACTAATGCAACCTGGAACCATTCAAAAATGCCTCCATTTTAAATTTTGTCACGGACGACGGAACATCCATATAACAAGAATCAAAATCAACATGACCACTATTAGAATCGCTAACCACATTAGCCAATTGTCTGTTTCGTCATCATCATTGACACCATCCGTTTCAGCCACCATGACGGTGTGATTTTCTGCCGGACTGTTACTGCCCAGGAAAACAGTATTGCTAGCCGGGCTATAGTTAGCCCTGACCTGGTGCTCACCTACCGCTAGTGTCGATGTTTTCCAAATTGCTCGACCATTAGAATCAATCGAGACGGGTTCGCCAATATTGTTACCGTTGAGTATGAACTGCACGCTTCCGACCGGTCGAGCTCCTTTTCTTGTTGTGGTTTTTGTCACTGACGCGAAGAAGGTCACTGTTTCCTTGTGCCGGGAGATATCCCTGTCGCCATTTACTATTGTCCTGGTTGAACCGTTTTTCAGTTGTTGTGTCTGTATATAAGTCTCTGCGAAATTGGTCTCGCCGGTAACCATTACGTCAAATACGCAGTTCGCATTGCTGTTGTCATCATTGATGGTGACACAGGCTGCTTGAGCTTCCACCAGATCAGCAGGTTGTACCTGAGGCATTTCCTCAAGCACACATGGTGGTTTGTCCAACGGCCAGCTTGGCATGGTGAAATCAGCTGTAGACGTACCTTTTTTGTAGTCGAACAAGCTGTTTCTATCGGTCACACGCCAGGCATTGGCGAAGGTTTTGTTGAGTGTTTCGTAGCGCTCAAACTGGCCCCTGGGCCTTGGTCCCAGTGACGTTCCATCGGGCAATGCCGGTAACCAGCTATCAGACGCAATGTGACCCAGCGTGCCCGCTGTGGCCAGCGTATTGTAAACATTTATGTTAAGGTACCACTCGCTTTGAGACGCCCACCATCCTGGTGTTGCTATCAGAGTGGATCCGCTTGGAAAAGTTATCTCTATGCCATTACCGACCGCTGACTTGACAATGCGGCCGCCTTCGCTGAGGTCGAGTCCCGAAGCACTCAGCGTTATCAGCTTGCCGTCAACGCGCAACTGTAAACCGTCCGGGTTGGGAACTCCGTTAATGTCCGGCTGGTAACTGACTCGATGTTGACCCACCCGAGCGGCGACCGCCGTGTTGAGACTAACGCAGGTCGCGAGACCGGTATGGGGATTCGCCCCGGGAAAGAACGTGGTCGCGACAGGGGTCTGCCGCGTCTGAATTTCCAGGCCATCGCCACGCAATGATACAAACTCACCCGCGCTCTGAAAGTCGTAGCGAGTACCATCGACGGTGGTCATGTGCGGATCGCCTTCGTTAGCCGCTGTTCCGCCAGTGATCTGATCCGTGAAAACGTCGAATTTGCCGGCGTCAGGATTATCGACAGCACTGGTCGAAGCCCAGACAGGATGCACGACACCCTGAAAATACGCCATACCGGAATAACCGCCGAACTGGGGGCTGTCTACCCCAGCCCCGACAGGCGCCCCCGTGTTGTCCGAGGACACATCGCTAACCGCTATTGCACCGATGACAGTAAAGTCCGGCACGGCGGGGGTTGGCGTTGCGATACTACAGTATTCCTCCATGGACGTAGTAGCCGTATTCCGATTGTCATACCAGCAAACCGCAATATTGCCCGACTTTGGATTACTCGCAATTCGTGGCAGGAACTGGCTCTTGCTCACAGGAGTGCTAACATCTTCGTCATCGACGCGAATCCGTGCACTCCAGGTAGCGCCATCATCATCCGAAAAGCGTAACCAGATTTCGGTATCTTCTGAATCGAACTCGCCAGAGACTAACGTTTCATCGGTGTAAACAAGATACAGACGGCCGAATCGAGGATTGGGAAGAGCAAGCGTGCCAGGATAGCGGTCATAGGCCAGGCCAGCCGCTGCATTCACGCCCGCAATGTCCTGTGGTGGAATGAAATCGATACCTCCAACGTCGGTCGTGGTTGCTGTAATCGCAGCACCGAAGTTATTGATCCCTAATCCATCTGCGTCGGTGTTAACTAATATCGACGCAGGTCCCTCACCGGTTGTCGGGGTCTGGCAGGTTTGTACAACTGCGCCATTCGGTGCGATCGCAACATCGCCAAAGCTACAATTGGTTGTACCAGGGATGGTCTGTATAGCGTTGAAAGCACTTATCCCAGCTGGTCCTGCTCCTGTCACCTGAGCACCACGCGCTTTTAATTCATTATCCTGCTGCCAAACGACCCAGACTGCCTCATCAACACCTGTGACTGTAGTGTTGGATGCCGCCAGCGTGGGATGGTCAACGCTGCCCGTGCTGACCGTGAAATTGTCTTTCGAGTTAAAACTGGCCCCGCCATCGGTACTGAAAAGGATAACGATGTTGGATGACGTGTCGTCGACAAAACCCAGGTAGAGATTTTCGTGGATGTCCCACGCAACAGTGGGATGGCAACAGGCTGAAGGTAGTCCAGGCAGGGTGACAGAAGATGATTGGTTTACCCAGGTTAACCCCCGATCAGAGCTGCTTGCAGCAAACAAGCCACCTCCATCATTGTTACAGGCGACGAACAGCTTCATTTTATCTGCTGGATTTACAGCAATCGAGCATTCGTTTTGATATCCAGTCAGTTTCGATATGTTGACGTCAGTGCCCTGTGTCATCTGGGCATGTGCCACAGAAGCCGTCAGAAGAAAATAAACGGTGGAAATTGCGATGAAGACAGTGGTGATGGCAAGCGCTTGTTTGAAGCGGGAATGGCGTACTTTGATCTCTGTCACTCTACCATAAAGTGAAGTCCCTGCATTTGTCGGCATAATGCTCGCCCAAAAAGTCAGGAGGCTCAGGAAAGCTGATTTAACCAATATCATATTCATCATCCTCATCCTTAAGAAATTAAAGTTATCATTATTAATTGACCGAATATCTATCTGCGTATAGGTTTTAGCCAAATGGGCATAAAAAGGCGCCGATGGTAGATAACAAACTTAAGGAACCTCTGATTAATTCTGGGCGATGTGATATGAGAGTCAAAATATTCAAATGCAAGGCGCAAATTGCAGGTAATAGCGGGACTATTGCCAAGATTTTCAACGAAGCAGTTGGATATTTTGGACTCATAGCGTGCGTTCATGAATTAATCAGAGGTTCCTTAAAATACAGAACCAACATTTTAAGGAAGTGTATATTCAATGGTAGCGCCGTCAGTACAAAGCCCCAATGTCACAGGCAACCGAACTTCAACATAATAGGTAAAATTGAGATTATCTATAGTCGCGTTAACTATCGTAGGGGCCGATCCGCTGGTGTGACCTGAATCGCTGCTAGTAGAAGTATAAGCACCAATCTCTTCCCTTGGTGTGGAAAATGTGACAGGAACAGGTTGGCGGTAAAATGTAGCTACCGTCTCTTGCGCAGGCGAACTACGCCAAAAGTGATAAGTAAACCCTGTCACAACAGCATTATGGGGTAGATTCACCATTGCATAGAAAGTATCACTTCCAACCCCACTCCATCCAAATGTATTAGGAAAACAATCCGAAAAACTTCCGCTATCACTATGAGGCACGAACCCCCCTCGGGCAGGTATTGCCAAATAAGATCTACTTCCAGATATAGAGTCAAGCCGTCTGCTGTTATCCGTAACGGCTGTTTCCACTTCATCAAAACTGTCATTCAAATCAGCCGCTGTAAGTGTTTCACCCGACGAGAAGGTTTTGGTAACAGTCAGCTCTGAACCATTCACAATGGACATGCCCGAGGTGACAAGCAAAACAAGCCCAATCTCCATTACCCTCCTCGCTTTATGTTTTGAAATACACATTTTCATAATGGGCCTCCGCTATTTGATATATAATCAGGTTTATAAATTCATTAACCTAATGTACAGCCATCAGTTAATGAATTATCAAGAACACACCTGGCGAGTGTGACCGTGACGGAAGAAAAGTCTGCCGCTATGTCTTGATTAGCAATAACAACAACTGAAATGCTTGAGGTGCGAGCGATTTCAATTATTCCCAGGATGGGATCTCTGACCGAATAGACCAACATTAAGGTATGCGCCCCTGCTGGGACCGATGATATTGTACCGCTAAAGGTTTTGTTAACAGTATCAACCACGAGGCCTCCAACCCGCATGGTTGTCCCCCCATCGACAACTACGTCAACAATCAGATTTGTTTCATCCAGCGCTAGCACGCCAATGAGAGCCGGAAGAGGAGAGCTGAGCTGATTAGAGCTGGCCTCTTGTGAATCAGAGTCCTGGTTACAGCCAGCCAGTATGACACTGAACAGCATCAAGGCCAGATACTGGCGTAATTTCAACCAGGTAATTTTCTTTCGTTGGCTTTGCATGCTCGTTACCCCTTCATTCCCTTGCGGAACTAACTTTATGAGATTGAGTCTTTAACACTAAACAGCTCGCCTCGCCTTCTGCTTCTCCCTGATATTCAATTAGGTTGTTAAGGTACTGGCCCACTGATCGTCAGGCTGCCGTTGGTACTCGGTGCACCTCCACCATCGCTACCACCTCCCGCGACTGCGGCCACCGCCACCACACCCAGGCCGACCCAGACCCACTTACTGATGCCGGATTTTTCTTCTTCGCCCTCCTCAGCCGGAGCGAACTCCGTTGCGGCGACGGCTTCTTTTGCGTCACCATCGTCAATGGCAACAGGTGCCACAGTGATGGTTAAGGGTGAAAATGAGTGGCCATAGAGTAAGGTGTTTCCGGCCAGGTCGGTGGCCTGAATGTAATATTCCACTCCAGGTGAGGTAATGGTGGGGAGTTTGGCTGCGTATGCATCCGAATCGAGATCACGCTTCATTTTCATGCGCTTAAAATCGTTTGTATCGATTACACGATAAAACAGGATCGCCTCTTTGACGCCCACGTTATCGGTGATGGTTGCGGTTACATCAACCGCCTGACCAAGCGGAATATCTTTTCCAATCGGGGTGTGTTTGATAACCGGGGCAACCAGATCACCCGAAGGCAGTGCCAGCTCTGCGGCATGCACGATCGGCATGAAAACCAGTGAGGAACTGAGTAACGAAATCAGCGCAATCCGAATTAACTTCATGTCATCACCTCTTCCAGTGAGTGTTACTACAATTCCAGTATAGCAGCGCGAACTCTATTTACCATAGTTTTTATAATGGGTACTCACCAAAACACTTTCCATTGCCCGGCTCTGTTTTTCTTGATTTCAATTGTAAACTGGCTCCACCCGCCGGGCTGTACAGGAAGGCCCTGAATGTTGACCAAATCAGTAATCTTTACATCCACCACTCCCTTCTTTTCCTTACCGATAAACCTAACATTCGAGATCTGCAATTTAAATGAGCGGTAATTATTAAACAGCTGATCAACAAATATTTTACGGTTTGGCAAGAACTCGCTCATCTCTGTTAGTGCATGTTGATTGCGTGATTCTAACGCTTGTTTAAAGACCCCCATCATCTCCTCGACGATCTGAATACCTGATTTTTTTGATGGGTTGTTTTTCTCCCACTCTGCGCGCAGGTTCCTGGCAAAGCTTGATCTCGGCATCGCTTTCTCAATCGCTTTAACAAGTGATTCCGCTGCTAAATATTTTTGCAATTTCAGATATCCGTCGAGACTCCTTTTGAGCCTGACCTTTACCTCTTCTATCCCTTTTTTTGCCTTTGTATTTTGCCGTTCAATTTTAAGGGCCTGCTGATACAAGTAGAGTGCGTTCTTTTCTGGTGGGGCGAGCAGTCTATTTGCATCAAGGGCCTCTCTTGCCTGAGAGAAAAATGTATTCAACTGCCGCCGCCTTTTTATTTTTAGTGCGGCAAGCTTGCTACGCAACTGTGGAAGCGCTGGGTGATCAGCATTAATAAGTTTCACATTGCTTATGTTTTCTTTAGCCGCCGAGAAGTTGCCCGCCACGATCTCTTTTTCCGACAGTTCTACATAGTGGGAGGCGAGCGCTTCGATACGCTTCATCGCAGCCTTATTGTCAGGGTCAAGCTCAAGTACCTTGCGCAAGGTTGACAGGACATTTTTACCCCTGGGTGACAACAAACTGTTCTGTTTCTGATAATCATCGGCCTGCGACAGCAGCAGAGCCAGAGATGACTGAACAGATCGTGCTGTCTTCAGTTGCTCCTGAAGCTTGAGCAGCTTTTCTGAATCTGGTCTTGCGGCGAGTAACCGCTGAAGATTTTTATCGGCTTTATCGAGATAGCCCTCGGCAAGGTCACTATGAATACCGTCGCTGTAAAGATCAATGATCTCCTCGATAGCGCTGTTGGCCTGCTGATTGGACGGTTCGAGTGCCAACACCTGCAAATAGAGCTGCAGGGCGTTTTTGCCTTCAGGTTCAATATAGTTGCCTGCCTGCTCAGCCCGCTCCGCCTGGGTCAGCAGCAGGCTAGTCTGATCGACAACCGGCTCAGCGATTGATGGCGGTGGCGGTGCTGGCACCGGCACCTCTTCCGGGCCCTGCATCAGTAGAACGGTTCCCGTTATGATGATCACCACCATCAACATCGATGAGATCAGTCTGATGTTTGGCCGTTGCCTGGCCAATTGAGGCTTGACCGACTGTGGCATGACCTGCGGCCGAGGTTCGGCGAGCGGCTTCTCTGCGCCTGTTTCTTTCCCTGTTTCGGGCGTCACCTCATATTGCACGCCGGGCTGCTTGGTTAATACGACGGTGGCATTCGGGCCCTCTTCCTGTGGCGGCTTAATCCGCATCGCAGGGGGCAGTTCCGGCACTTCAACCTTGCCGGCGAGCATCCCCGCCCACACCATCACATCCTGTGGCCGGTCGTTGGCGTCAAACAACAGAGCATGGTCAATCGCTTTCAAAAAAGCAGCCGAGTATTTTCCTTCCAGCATGACGGATAATGGTTCATACGGATCAATTCCGGTCGACAACATGCTTGCCCCACGGGCGAGTGCATCAATCGGCAGCTTGCCCGTCAACCCGGAAAAGAGGCTCGCACCAAGGGCATAGATATCGGTCCATGGCCCCTGCTTTTCCTCACTCTCGTTGTACTGCTCAAAGGGGGCATAGCCGAAGGTCACCAGACTGGTGAGCGCGCGCGTGGGTACACCCGATACCTGCCTGGCAGCACCGAAGTCAATCAGAACCGGCGAACCATCTTCACGGATGTAGATATTGGCGGGTTTGATATCACGATGAATAAAACCCGCGTCATGAACCAGCTTCAAGCCATCCAGCACCGGCAGAAAAATATCCAGCATTTCCTGCTCAGTAAATTCTTCCTTGCGCTTGAACAGTCTGGAGAGCTCCTCACCCTGTTCATATTCCATCACCATGTAGGCCGTGTTGTTGTGCTCGAAAACACTCAGCACACGTACGATATTGGCATGCTTGAATTTGGCCAGTATGCGGGCCTCGCGGATAAAGCGATCCAGCCCCCACTCGTACATCTCCTTGCTTTTTCCGGTGGTGGGATGAACAGTATAGCCCGACTCTCTGGCTGAGAAATCATTAGGAAAGTATTCTTTAATCGCGACAAGCTGATCTAGATTCTTGTCCAGCGCAAGATAGGTCACGCCAAAGGCACCACGACCGAGCACCGACTGCACCTCGTACCAGTGCAACTCAAAACCCTCGGGCAGTACGTCACGATAAACTTCTTGATTGTCTGTCATGGTTATTCTTATTTGGAACCAATCCGTTAGTACCCGGGAGTCCGTCCCCTGTCAGGGCAGGGATTATTGTTAGTGCACGCGCATGCAAAAGCAACAAGCCAGTAAAACCACTTTTTACTTTTGTAAAGATAACGCGAATGATGATGGGAATCTATACCAGCACAAGTGATGCTGGCAGGGCGGAAACCCTCACAGCACCCTGGAAGCATTAGCCGGTAATTATCATTGCTATCGCTGCTGGTGGCTGCGGCAGTAACCACAGCGGGGTTCTGGGGGTTTTCCGTCCTAAAAAGACATAATCCTCTGCATCCCCCGCCAGATAAAGGGGTCAAAGGGGTCGGTGAAAAACAATAACCATTATCATTTAAACACGTTCCTCTTTAACCAATACCGGCCTGCCTCTTTTTGTATAACCAACAGATCGCTTCAATGCTGCTTCAATCTGTTCCCTAAAACGATCATTACCCAATGGCATTGAAAATTTCGCTGCCGTTCTAATCTTCTGTGTCTCGTCAGCACCCAGTGCCACATCAAACAGTGACCGGTATCTTTTCCATCGCTGCTCATCGTCTA
>Ga0316207_10001273_pt1 | contig 32052 bp, 30 predicted proteins | sample 6weekpyrite_MG_FD_204943 | JGI IMG/M metagenome (GOLD analysis project Ga0316207, IMG submission 204943) | Microbial mat bacterial communities from mineral coupon in-situ incubated in ocean water Damariscotta River, Maine, United States -... | ecosystem: Environmental > Aquatic > Marine >...
TTCTTTTAGGATCTTCACGATCTGGGTTTCTGAGTAGCGTGATTTTTTCATTTTTGTTCTCCTGTTGCTTAGTTTAAAACGGAGAACTCTAATTGGCTATGTCACTATTCTAGGGGATGGTTACAGAGACGACTGCAGATTAATTCAGGACTATTTACGGAACACTTTACGGAAACATAAAAAAAGACCTGTCATTTCTGACAAGTCTTCTATATAGATGGTGGGCCGTCCGCGACTCGAACGCGGGACCAATGGATTAAAAGTCTAATATAGCTAGGTATATTCCATTAAAAATCAACAACTTACATTCTTATTAGACCTGCTATATCGACTTTTATGGTACTTGATTCGGGACATTTTCGGGACATTTTCGGGACATTTTCGGGACATAGTATATCTATCAAGTGTTGCAATGAGAGAAACAAAAGATAGTTACTTTCCAATACATATCAACATAAACAAGCCAAGGTAATGTCAACTTTCGGCCAGCTGCTGTCCTCCAACCCAAACCAATTTTATCTGATTAATATACTTCAAGCGGACATTCAACGTCTAGTTAAAGGAGCGCAGTGTTTTTGCGTTCCGCTGGAACGCACGCCTTGTTAGAAGTATTCTTATTGGCTCTATTTTCTGTATGTTCTATACATTTGTTTATTAAATAACTTTATCATCTTGCAATCTTTTATATATTGCCTGTGATAATGTTAAAGATGTTTCTTTATCATCAATAAAATTAGCTAAAGCCAAATCAATATTTGCTCTCCATATAATAGCTTGTGGTTTCTGTTTAACAGCCTTTTTAATAATAGCCAGATTAAATTTGAGCTTTGAGATCTTGCCATTAACTTTGTCTCCACCAACTGATTTGATTGTTAGCAAATAATCTGAATATTGATTAGCTTTTTTTACTATATCCTCAAGTTCTTGGGAAATTTCTAAACCGTTAATAGACTGTACTAAAACTTCAACTCCGTGAGATCTACTTAATTTATTAAGAGACTCTCTCATATTTTTAATAAAAACTTGATTACCAGTATTGTGTAAATAAGTAACAATATTTAATTTTTTTATTTTTGAAGAAAAATCAGGTGTACTATTACTTTTTATATTTACATTTGACACACATCCTGACGTAAATAATATGACGCAAAGTAATATTGAGTTTGAAATAATAGTTTTTATTGAAAGAGTATTGTTATTATTGTTCATATATTTCCCTATATAAATATGTAATTGGTATTAAGGTATTCTATTGTATCTATTATAAAAATGCACTTTTTAAACTCATCATTAATTTATATGATGATTAAGCTCTGTTTATTCCAAAAGCAAAGAAACGATAGAAACGCCTCTTTTGTTGAACAATTAAAGTGTTCTATGAGATATATTTTTAGTTTTCATAACTCCATGTATCATTTCAACTTAAACCAATATAAACATTTTCTCAATATAAAACCATAAAGTTTCATCAATCTTAAATTTAAGATTATGTTTGTTTTATATTAAAAATTTGGTGCTATGAAAAGAACACTAAAAGTCAGGAACAATGGATTCTGATCCACTGCTCTAAAACAATAGGGTCAAAATCCATTGTTCTTAAAAAAATAATAAAACATAAACCTAGTGTCTATATAGCTTTCGTGTCATTCATAAAAACAAAATGACACTACTTACTCATTCATGGCCCGAAAATATCCCGTTTTATCGGGAGATTTTCGGGCCAGAAGAAATTAAAGGCGAAAAAAAAGACCTAACATCTCTGCTAAGTCTTTGATTTGTATGGTGGGCCGTCCGCGACTCGAACGCGGGACCAATGGATTAAAAGTCCACTGCTCTACCAACTGAGCTAACGGCCCTTGTTAGGAGGGCGGAATTTTACCGAACTTACGGGGAATAACAAGCCCAATAAGCCGATAAATCCGTTATTTTTTTGCCTAAATTGCATCCAATTTACGCATGCTTGCTGGTAGCAATTTCATGTCCACTAACGAGCTTAAAAGCGCTGCAACAAAGCCGGCTTCTTCTTCATAAACCATTTGGTAGTATTGAATTTTCATGGTCAAAGCACTACCAAAAACAATGCTGATGAATACAAGGAATGAACCCAGAGCGAGTGTTGAAACACCTGAGATAGATTGACCAACAGTACAACCTAGGCCCAATACGCCACCAAAGCCCATTAGAACAGCACCAATCATATGCATGTAGAAATCCTTGAATGAGTTAAACCATTCAACGCGGAAGCTGCGTGTGATAAGAGTCCAGATAAGTGAACCAATAATAACACCAAATACAGAAACTACACCAAAAGTCAGAAACGCACTTTGTAAGCTTGAACCCACATAACCAAATACTTGACCAATTGGGCTAATAAAGGTGAAAGACTGTGACTGAAGGTTAGTTGAACCATTTTTAGGCTTACCTTCTTCGCTGTCCATCATCATGTCCCATTCACCATAGAATTGAGTCATGCTAAATGCACCATCATCCGTGTTTACAGCAACATTTGAAGTGAAATACCACGCTAATAAAACAATCAAACCAACTGCTACGCCAGCAAAAACATTGTCGCCACTTTCACGGAAGTCTTTTGAACGGAAAATATAACGAAGTGCAATAATTGCGACAACCGCGCCCAAAACAATACGCATAATTGAGCCTGAAATACCGAACCAGTTACCGACAATGCTGCCTAAATCCTGTGGCGTATCTAAAGAAACTGATGCTGCACCTAACCAGGGTGCGAAATAAGACTGATACCACGTTGCTGGTAATTCTTTAAATGGGTCAACCATGTAATATGCAATAACCGCAATAACCGCAAACACAAAGATTGACTTGATGTTACCGCCACCAATACGAATCAGGGTTTTGTTACCGCAACCACTGGCAAAGGTCATACCGATACCGAAAAGAACACCACCTAAAATGTAACGCCCCCACTGGAACTCACTACCACGGTAAGGCGGTAAAGTAGATGAAACATTGACCATACCGAGTGACTCTAAAATCACCACACCAATTAAGGCAACTGTTGCTGCCAGAATCCAGGCGCGTAAACGACCTGAGTCGCTCATATTCACTAAGTCAGAAACTGCACCCATAGTACAGAAATTGGTTTTGTTGACAACAACACCTAAAACGACGGCCAGAATAAATGTTGACCATAAAAAGAAGGATTGTGCCTCTAAGAAGCTTTCAAATGACATGATAGCGGTTCCCCTGTTAATAACTGCTTGATTTATAAGGCTATTTAAATAGCTTTATGGTAAAAATTTAATGGCCGCATTATAGCCGAAGCCCTCAGCCCATGTAACCCGCAAAACTAGTGAGTTATCAGAGGATTGCATTTTTCACGATAAATTATTTCGTAGAATAAACTGTGGGATCCGCCAAATGGGCAAATTCAAAGCCTTGTTGACGTAAACGACAGGAATCACACAGGCCGCATGCTTTTCCCTCACTATCCGGCGCATAACAAGAGAGCGTTTTTGCATAGTTAACCCCTAACGCCGTGCCCTGTTGAATAATTTCAGCTTTGGTCATATGAATTAAAGGGGTTTCAATTTTAATCAGATCGCCCTCAACACCTTTCTTGGTGGCAAGGTTTGCCATTACCTGAAACGCCTCAATATATTCGGGACGACAATCAGGATAGCCCGAGTAATCCACCGCATTTACTCCAATAAAAATGGCTTCAGCATCAAGCACTTCCGCCCAGCCAAGCGCCAAAGATAAGAAGACGGTATTGCGTGCAGGCACATAAGTCACCGGAATTTCAGTGGAAATATCATCAGCAAGATCTTGAGGCACATCAATATTGTCATCGGTTAAAGCCGAACCACCAATATCACCTAATCCCAACTTCACCACTTTATGTTCAACTACACCAATTTCATCAGAAACGGCCTTCGCACTTTCTAATTCTATTTGGTGACGCTGGCCATAATTAAAGCTCATGGCATAACATTCATAACCCGCTTCGCGGGCAATGGCGAGGGTGGTGGCAGAATCAAGTCCACCAGAAACAAGAACAACAGCTTTTTTAGTCATAATGTGATTTTACAGTAAATAAAATAAAAGAATAACTGGCGATTAACGACCAGGCTCATCATTCCAGAGATACTTATGCAATTGCATTTGAAAACGTACTGCTAACTGGTCTTCAATAATCCAGTCTGCAAGTTGTTGAGGTTTTAATTGTTGATGGCTGGTTGAAAAAAAGACTTCACAACGGCCCAATAAATCATATTCATTTACTTTAGCAACAGCCCATTCATAATCATTGCGATCACAAATAACAAATTTAACTTGATCATGCGATGTTAATAAGTCGATATTTGAATAAAGGTTTTTTTCTTCTTCTTTTGAAGCCGGTGTTTTTAAATCCATAACACGGCTAACACGTGCATCTACTTTTGCAATATCGAGAGCACCGCAAGTTTCTAATGAAACATCGTAACCTTCATCACATAATATTTTTAATAAATCGACACATCGTTTTTGCGCTAACGGTTCACCACCGGTAACGGTAATATATTTTGTTTTATATTTTTTAACCTCAGAAATAATATCATCAAAAGAAAACCATTCACCACCTTGAAAGGCATAGCTGGTGTCACAGTATTCACAGCGTAATGGGCAGCCCGTTAAACGAATAAAAACAGTTGCGTAACCTGAACTTCTGGACTCACCTTGCAGAGAGTAAAAAATTTCACTAATACGTAAACGGGAAACAGATGCCGTAGCATCTGTTTTTATCTTTTGTTCATCTGACATTAAGTTTACCGTTTTTTTTGTAAACGTATTTTTTGCAATAAATTTTCGGCCTGGCCAGATTCAGTTGTACCTGGGTAAGTTTGAATTAAACGCTCAAGCACCGCTTTTGATTTAGCATACGATTTCAACTCAAACTGACTATAACCAATTTTTAATAGTGCATCAGCGCGTTTAGGGCTTTTAGGATATTGATCAATTAAGTCCTGATAGTCCTGTACTGCAATATCATATTTTCGTGTATGGTAACTTGTTTCTGCTAACCAATACTGCGCTATATGCGCATAACGGCCATCCGGATAATCTGCAAGGAATTGACGAAAGGCCAATGTTGCTTTGTCATAGCGTAATGAGCGTAATAAATCAAAAGCGGCCTGATAAGCAGCCTGCTCATTTTTCTCACCGGCCATTTCTTTGGCAGGCGCAACACTCGAGGTCTTCGCTAACCGTTCAGACTTAGTTTTGTTTTCAGAATTCGCTATCGCTACAGGTGCTTTAGTCGCTGCCGGCGCCTTAACAGCTTCCCTTTTTTGTTTTACTACTGAACCCGCGTTAGAACCTGAACGACGTTCCATCTGTAATAAACGACGATCAATATCAAGATACAAATCACGTTGACGTTTTTTTATGCCTGCCAAGGTATGCTTTTGTAATTCTATTTCGCCCAATAAATTTTGCAATTCACTTTGAATACTTTCAATACGAACCATAATTTCAACCAGACCTTTATTATTAACCAGACGTTCTAATTTATCGACCCGATTTTCAATCGTTCGCTCATTCTCAGCAGCAAATGCCGAGCTATTTATTGCAGCAATAAAAAATGGAACCAGAATAAACCATTTATTTTTTTTCATATCAATAGCCCGTGTAAAGAATTTCTACGCGTCGATTAAGCCGCCATGCTGACGAGTCGTGTCCTAATGCAACAGGACGCTCTTCGCCAAAACTAATAACCTGAACCTGACCCTCACTAACACCTTGCAAGGTCATTAACTGCATAACTGATTTCGCACGCTTTTCACCTAAAGCAATATTATACTCACGCGAACCACGTTCGTCTGCATGGCCTTCAAGTACAACGGTGACTTCAGGGTGAGCCGCAAGAAAATCTGCATGCACAGAAAGGACTTCTCTGTCATTTTCCAGTACCTGGCTACTGTCAAGATCAAAATATAAAACACGCTGAGACAACGGGCTATTAGGATCACTTAATGAACTAACATCCAATAAATCACCTGCGACAAATTTATCTAAAGAAGCCTCATCAACAGCTGTTGTTTCCCCAGCAACTGGGCTCTTTTGCTCCATTGGTGCTTCCACTTTTTCTTCCACATTTTTATTTGCACCACGTTTTTTCAATGGCCCTAAAGTACAAGCAGACAGCGTCACAACAACACTCAATATTACAAAATAGCGCATTAACCTAATCATATTATGCTCCTAACAATTTTATATTTATTATTAATCACGAATGACAGGCAGTGAGAAGTGAGATTTTCGTCGTGCCCCACATTAAATATTGTGGAGGGTAAACGCTGGTATATTGCTTCTCACTGTTTGTCATTTGTTGATTTTATAGGGTGACCATACCGGTTCCCTCACATCACCCTCATTAAAACTTAAACGCTGTCGAGCCCTACCGTCAACTGAAACAGCAGAAAGTATGCCTCTAAATTTTTCTTCTGTCGCATAGATGATTATTCTGCCATTTGGTGCAAAACTCGGCGATTCATCTAATTGGCCTTTTGTTAAAACATTAAAGTATTGCGTTTCTCTTTCCAATACAGCAATTCTAAACTTTCCTTGCGATCTATGCACCATTGCAATATAACGACCATCATGAGAAATAGCCGGACGCGCATTATAATTCCCTTCAAAAGTTAAGCGTTGTGGACGGCCAACTTTACGATAATATTTTAGTTTTACTTCATACAACTGTGGCGAACCACCTCTATCTGAAGTAAAAATTATACCCTTACCATCAGGTAGCCATTCTGGTTCGGTATCAATCGCATAGCTGCGGGTAATTCTCGTTAACTTCCTGGATGCTACGTTCATAATATAAATTTCAGGGTTACCGTCTTTTGATAAAGTTAAAGCAAGGTATTTTCCATCGGGCGACCAACGTGGCGCATTATTGAGACCTTTAAATGAAGCAAGCTTATCCTTTTTTGCTGAAAAAATATTTTGTACAAAAACTTCAGGTCGACCATTAATAAACGATACAAAGGCTAAACGCGTACCATCAGGTGACCAACTTGGCGACATTAAGGGCTTAGGTGATTTATGAATTACTTTCTCATTAAAACCATCTGCATCGGCAATCGCCAACTGATATATTTTATTTTTCTTTTCATCTTTAGTCACCGTGATATAGGAAATATGAGTATTAAATGCCCCTTCTTCACCTGTAATGGTTTTATAAATTATATCGCTGATATGATGAGCCGTACGGCGTAAGCCACTGTTCAAACTACGAATACTATAACCGGCTAGTTGACTGCCATTAAAAACATCTAATAATTGAAACTGAACCTGGAAACTTCCATCGGCCAAGCTATGAATTTTTCCGACAACAAGGTAGCCGACATTTAACGCTCGCCACGTTTTGTAATTAACTTGCGTACCATCATGAGGCCGTGAAATAAGGTCTTTATCCTCTAAAGGGGAAAACTGTCCACTACGTTGTAAGTCCGCTGCAACGATATTTTTAATGCTTATCGACGGAGTCCCTTTCCCCACCCATTCAAAAGGAACAATGGCAATAGGTTGCGCACCCTCTGAACTTTGAGTGATTTCAATGGTTAAAATTGCGTGCGCCAATGAGTTGGTAAGCAACCACAGTAATATAATAATTTTACTTTTAAATAACATTTTCAACTCTAATTTTATTTAGTTGGTTCAAAATCTAAATTAACTACTCTAAATTCACGCTGGAACAAACCTGTACTTTTAGGTACAGGTAAAGGAGATGCTTTACGCGCTGCTAATTCTGCTGAACGGTCAAAAGCGCTGTTACCGCTACTTTGAATTACTTTAGCATTTATTACATCGCCACTAGGTAACAATTGAATTTGAATAATACATTTCAAACCTTTTCCATAACTATCAAGGTAGATCCAGTTACGACTCACCTTTGCATTAATTAAATCTGTATATTTACTTATTTCATTCAACTCTTGTTGTTTACGCTTTTGCTCTTGCTCTTGCTGCTTTTTCTTTTCGATTTTTTCTTTACGTTGTTTTTCTTCACGCTCAAGCTGGGCTTTTCTTTCTTGTTCTTTTTTTTCTAAATCACTTAACTTTTTCAGCCTGATTTTTTCCTGCTGCTCCTGGGCTTTGCGAGCTTTTTCTAATTTCGCCAAACGTTTTTTTTCGGCTATTTGTTTCTTTTTATTTAACCGTTCCTGTTCTTTTTGTTTCTTTTTTAAAGCGCGTAGCTTTCTTTCTTCTTTCTGGCGTTCTTTTTTTGCTTTTCGTGCTTTATCTTGTAAACGTTTTTGCTCTTGTTTTTTTCTTGCGTCAACTTTTTTAAGTTTATTTATTTCTGCTTTAATTTTTTTCTCATCAATCGCAACTGCTTCAATAACCTTTTCTTGTTTTACTGCCGAAATTTTAGGATCGGCGCTTTTAAAACTAATCCCAATTGCGACAAATGCAACAATATGTATAACTAATGCCCAAACAAGCGCAGTCGGATATTTCTTAATAGTTTGCCAAATTGTCATTCTTTAAGAGTCCGGCGTTTCAGTCATTAAACCAACACGGGCAACTCCGGCTTGTTGCAATTGCGCCATAATCGAAACAACAGCACCATAATTAACAGATTTATCACCTTTAATATAAATACCTTGTCCGCTTCGATGTCGCATCACAGCAACAACGCGGGTAATCAAGTTTTCAACACTTAAAGGCTTATCGGTATTATCGCCAATATTAATATAATATTGCCCTTCTGCATCAACTGATACTACAACCGGTTCTTCTTGATCTTTAGCCATGGTCTTGGCAAAGGTTTGTGGTAATTGAACCTGTACACCTTCGGTTAATAGCGGTGCCGTTACCATAAAAATCACCAGCAAAACCAACATAACATCAATGTAGGGTACTACATTAATCTCGGCAATGCGGCGCTTACGAAAGCGTGTCGATGTTCTATCAGCCATTATAATTAACTAGTGTGAGCCTGGCGTTGCAATAGAGTTGAAAACTCTTCTGAAAAAATATCATAGCGATTAATCAGCCGTTCAATGTCGTTAGAGTAACGGTTATAGGCAATAACAGCAGGAATAGCAGCGAATAAACCCATTGCGGTAGCTATTAATGCTTCAGCAATACCAGGAGCAACTGAGGCAATAGAGGCATGTTTTACTGCACCCAAAGCCAAAAAAGAATTCATTATGCCCCACACCGTTCCAAATAAACCGATATATGGACTAATAGAACCCACCGTTGCTAAAAATGACAGATGATGCTCCAACTCATCAACTTCACGGTTTAAAGCAACGCGCATAGTACGCTGCGCACCTTCAATTGTTGTAACAGAATCGATACCTTGATTTTTTCTCAGATGCACAAATTCACGAAAGCCTGATTCAAAAATAGCTTCCAAACCTGTAACACGTTTTTTTTTGCCTGCAATTTTTGCGTACAGATCACCTAAATTTACACCGGACCAAAAACGACGTTCAAAATAATCTGCGGCAATTTTTGAGTCTCGTACCATGACCCATTTTGCACGGATTATAATCCATGAGAGCAAAGATAAAATAACTAAAAGAAGCATTACCAACTGTACTAACAAGCTAGCTTCTAGAATTAAATTTATTATTGAAAGTTCAGTTGTCACTTACCCATCCCTTATTATATTTATAATTTTATTGCCGAGTATAAAGTCTCTGGCATAGCTTTAGGTCTAAAGCTTTTGTCATCCAAGGTGGCGACTTTAATTACACCTTTACACAAAACATCTGATGCCCTTAGTACTTCCTGTTCAATACTAATGCTGGCCTTTCCTTTCACGATCACCTTACTCGAAACACGTAATTCGTCATTAAATTTTGCAGGAGAAAAATAGTCAACCTGTACAGAGCGAACTGCGAATATGACACCGTCATTGTCACGGAGTTCATCTTGCTCAAAACCCAGATTACGCAACCATTCAGTGCGAGCACGCTCCATAAATTTAATATAGTTCGTATGGTAAACAACCCCACCTGCATCCGTGTCTTCGTAATAAATACGTATTGGCCAATGGAATACGTGATTATCTTCTGCTGTCATTCTTCACTTTCTAAATAATATTGCGTAACCGACTCAGGAGGTTTTAAACCAAAATGCAAATAGGCATTTTGTGTTGCTACACGACCACGTTGTGTGCGCATTAAAAAACCCTGTTGAATTAAGTAAGGCTCAATCACATCTTCGATCGTACCGCGTTCTTCACTTAATACTGCAGCCAGGTTTTCAACACCAACGGGCCCACCTTGAAATTTTTCGATGACGGCCAACAATAAACGTCTATCCATCATATCAAAGCCAAATTTATCAACATCTAATAAATCCAGTGCTTGAGTTGCTGTAGCTTCATTAATTACACCATCTGATTTTATTTCAGCATAATCACGAACACGACGTAATAAACGGTTAGTTATCCGTGGTGTTCCACGTGAACGACGGGCAATTTCATTTGCACCTGAATCATCAATTTCAACACCAAGAATAACAGCAGAACGTTTCACTATTGAGACAAGATCATCGGTTGAATAAAATTCAAGTCGCTGCACAATACCAAAGCGGTCCCGCAATGGTGAGGTTAATAATCCTGCACGTGTTGTTGCCCCCACTAAAGTAAATGGTGGTAAATCAAGTTTAATTGAACGGGCTGCGGGGCCTTCTCCAATCATGATATCCAGCTGGTAATCTTCCATTGCCGGATAAAGAATTTCTTCTACTACAGGACTTAGACGATGGATTTCGTCAACAAATAAGACATCATGAGCTTCAAGATTTGTTAATAGTGCAGCAAGGTCACCTGGTTTTTCTAAAACAGGGCCTGAAGTATGTCGTAAATTCACATCAAGCTCATTGGCAATAATATGAGATAAGGTTGTTTTACCTAACCCCGGAGGACCAAAGACCAAAACATGATCAAGTGCTTCTTTACGCCCACGTGCGGCTTGAATAAAAATATCCATTTGCTCACGCACTTTAGGTTGACCAACATAGTCATCTAATTTTTCGGGGCGCATTGCACGATCAATCGCTTCATCACCATCAAGCGCATCTGCAGCTATTAATCGATCATTTTCTATCATCGTGGTATCTATTCACTTTTATCATTATTTAATAATAGATGCTTTTAAAGCATCACGAATGATTTTTTCGCTACTTAAATCATGGCTATCAATTTGGCTTACCATGCGACTTGCTTGTGGAGGTTTATAACCTAATGCAATTAAAGCACTCACGGCCTCTTCAACAGGATCGGCACTATGCTGAATATCCATCATGCCAGCTGGTGCTTTACCATCAGGCAGAGAATCCACTTGCCAGTCTTTTAACTTATCACGCATTTCAATGACTAAACGTTCTGCTGTTTTTTTACCCACTCCGGGTAAACGCACCAGGGTGGCTGTATCGCCATCTTGAATACAGCGAGCAAAATCATCCGCACTAATCGCAGATAAAATGCTTAATGCCAATTTTGGTCCAACACCATTAATTTTAATTAAACTACGGAACATGCTGCGTTCGGTTTCTGAAATAAAACCACAAAGTTGTTGAACATCTTCACGTACAACCAAGTGAGTGTGTAACACAATATCCTGGTTTACTTCTGGTAATTGATAAAACGTCGACATCGGCGCATCAACTTCATAACCTACTCCATTTACATCCAGTAATAATGTTGGTGGCTGTTTAGTGAGCAATGTCCCTTTTAATCGTCCAATCATGGTTATCTAATTCTTGCGGTGCGTGATCGTGGTGCTTTGGCTAAAGCATCAATTCTGTTTTCTAATGTCTGCCCTGTGTGTGCGTGACATAATGCAATCGCTAATGCATCAGCCGCATCTTCTTGTGGTGCTTTTGATAAGCCTAATAAATTCACCATCATATGTTGCACCTGGACTTTTGTCGCATTCCCTTTGCCAACCACCGCTTTTTTTATTTGTGTCGGTGTATATTCACTCACTGGAATTTTTCGCAAAGCAACGGTAGCTATCGCCGCACCTCTGGCCTGCCCCAACTTTAATGCTGAATCGACATTATGACTAACAAAGACTTTTTCAATAGCCATTTCATCGGGCTGAAATTCATCCAGTAAAATATTAAGGCTATCTGCGATAATACAAAGCTTTTCTGCCAGGTTATCGGCTTTCACTTTAATACAACCGCTGTTCACCCAAATTGATTTACCGGCATTGAGCTCAATAATGCCATAGCCGGTAAATCGAGAGCCGGGATCAATGCCTAAAATGCGTTTCATAGGCTCAAGGATACAAGGTACAAGACTAAAGAAAAAGGGGCTGTATGAAAGAGTTACGCCACTTATTTCTCGGATTCAGTAAATTTAAATTGGCATATGACAGTATCACCATTATCGTAAAATACCGAACTTCTTTAGTACTGCCTCATAGAATAACTGTATATGTTTTTCTGGATTTAACGAGGCTATCGCCACGCCAATTTTCCTCTCAATACTCAAATCTTTTATCGGTACAAAAATAACATCATACGGTGTATTTCTAGCAGGCATAATCGACACTCCAAGGCCCGCAGCAACAAGCGAAAGAACAGAATCATCACTTTCTGCTTGGCACACAACTTCAGGAGCTATATCTTGTTTTTGAAACTCATTATGTACCACTTCCCAAGATTCACATTTTGTTCGCTCAATAAAAGCAGCACCGTTTAATTGCTTTAATTCCATCTTTTTTGCTACAGAAAAAGAATGTTGTCTTGGAACCACGACCATTAGATGTTCATTAAAAAGAGGTTCAAATAGGTATGAATTTTTAGGGTTATCAGTAAAGACCATATCTAACTTTTTACCCTTTAACATTTTAAATAAATCTTCATCATGAGCGACAATAATTTCAACTAAAATGTGTGGGTTTGTGATGCGATATATTCTGATAATCTCGGAAATATGATCGATTGGTATGGAGTTCAAAATACCTAAATTAACCCTTAACTGTTCTTTAGATAGTTTAGACTTCACTGAAAGTAACTGGTTATAAGCTGGTCTTACATGCTGAAGAAATAACTCACCAGCTGAGGTTAATGTTGCTAGCCGACTCCCTCGATTAAATAGCCGTGCATCTACCGATAGCTCAAGTTTTCTAATTCCCGCTGATAATGTCGGTTGACTGACGTGCACCCGATCTGCGGCCGCCATAAAAGTACCAAAGTCAACAACGGCTAAAAAATACTTAATTTGCTGTAACTCCATATAGTTTTTATCTATGTTTTTTATAGTAAATATCAGTTATTTATATGCATTCATCTTAGCTAATATCTCCCCTCAAATCTATAGGAGCTAATTATGTTTACAAACAAAACCGTTATTATCACTGGAGCAACTTCAGGAATAGGTAAAAATATTGCCGAATCTTTCCTTGCGCATGGTGCCAATATTATTATCAATGCACGCAATGAGCAGCGACTTAATGATTTTATTCAGGCTAATTCCGAACATAAATCTAGAATTCGTATTGTAGCGGGCGATATTTCTCAAAAAACAACATGTATCAAACTATCCCAGATAGCAATTGAGCAATTCGGCTCTATTGATATTCTAATTAACAATGCGGGAGTTTTTATTCCCAAGCCTTTCCTTGAAGCAAGTGAAGAAGAGCTTGATATGTATTTAGACACCGCCCTAAAAGGAGCATTTTTTTCTTCACAAGCAGTGATCCCTAATATGATAGAACGTAATGATGGCAGCATTATAAATATCGGTTCAATGTGGGTAGAACACCCTATTGAAGTAACACCATGTTCAGCATCTCAGGTTGCTAAAGGTGGAGTACATACCCTAACCCGACATTTAGCAATTGAATTTGCAAAAAATAATATTCGTGTTAACACTATTGCTCCGGCCGTAATTGATACCCCCTTATACGATGACTTGATGCCGCGTGATAATTTAGAACAACTATCAAATTTACACCCTCTTCGACGTCTAGGTAATATGACAGACATTACTTCATGGGTGCTTCACCTTGCGGGCAAAGGTGGCCGCTTTGTAACAGGGCAAACATTAATGGTCGATGGCGGTATTACAGCAGGTAATCACTCTAGTTAAAAAAACGTGATTAATTTAAAACAAAAACTTTTAAGGCTAGGATTAAACCTGCCATTAGCTCCCACACCAGTGGGAGCTTATTCTGCAACTGTCAGATCCAAAAATCTATTATATATCTCAGGCCAACTACCTTTTAAAAATAGTGAGCTTATATACAAAGGAAAAATAGGACAGAATTTAACAATAGAAGAAGGCTATGAGGCGGCTAAACTATGTGCACTCAATATAGTAAGTCAAATGGAAAATAACTTACAAGAAAATAACTTTAAACGTATTATAAAAATTGAAGGTTTTATTAATTGTAGTAATTCATTCGAGCAGCATGCAGAGGTACTTAACGGTGCATCTGATTTATTATCAAAATTATTTTTAAAAAAGGCAGGACACGTTAGAACAGTGATGGGATGTAATAGCTTACCACTAAATGCAGCCGTTGAAATCTCAGCCTTAATTGAAACTTATTAATAGTTATTTACAAGCCACCAAAATGACCGAAACATTATCTTTGCCACCATTCTTCTTTGCTAAATTAACCAGGTCTTTTCCGGCTCGTTCAAGATTATCCCGAGTTTTAACCAAAGTAGAAAAAATATTTTTGTCATCAACCATATCGCTGAGACCATCGGAGCATAAAAGATAAATATCATTTTTCTCCACCTCATGTTCTGCAACATCAACTTGAACCTCTTCGGCAACGCCTAAAGCACGCGTAATTAGGTTGCGGTTATTTGACTCCAATGCTTCCTCTTCCGTCATATAACCACTATCGATCATTTCCTGGACTAGAGAGTGATCCGTACTAAGTTGGGTTAACTCACCTTTGCGGAAACGATAAATACGCGAATCACCGACACTCGCTAAAATAACCGATTCATTATGAAATAAAGCCATCACAACTGTAGTACCCATACCCGAACATTCAGGGTGCGATTTTGCATGTTCGTTTATTTTATTATTCGCAGAAGTCACAGATTGGCTTACTACATCAAGATTAGGTGAAGCGAGATCTGTTAACGAATCCATGATACTTGTGACCGCTAATTTGCTTGCCACTTCTCCGGCATTGTGTCCTCCCATACCATCCGCTAGGGTCACTAAACCCAACTCGGGTACCCATGAAATATAATCTTCATTATGATCACGCACTAAACCCTCATCAGTATTTCCACTGATAATAAGTTTTGGTATTTTATATTCAGCCATAAGTTTATTTCACGTCCCTTACTTTGTATCTCTGTAACGACGAATAACGTCAGTTATTTGTTTTCCAGACTGGAAACGTTTATCAATATCTTTTTCTAACGCTTTATCAATAAACTTGGCCACCCATAACGGCAAATCTGAACGGAAGCTAAGAATATTGGGGTGTTTTTCACTGGTAATTTTATACATCAAGGTTGCAAGAGACTCCCCTATAAAGGGTAGTTCACCTGTTAGAAGTTGATACATCATGACACCCAAAGAATATAAATCCGAGCGACCATCAACACGTTTACCTGCAATTTGTTCAGGTGACATATAAGAGGGACTACCTAAAATTGTACCTGTTTTAGTTTTACTCGTATCGGTTAAACAGGCGATACCAAAATCGGTAATTTTAAGCACACCGGTTTCTCGATCATAAATAATATTGGCGGGCTTAACATCCCGATGTACTACTTTTTCATTATGCGCATAACCTAATGCATCTGCTGCTTTAGTGATAATATCTAATACTTCATTAAGTGGTAGCAACTCTTCTTTTTTCGTGTACTTTGATAAATCAACACCGTGCAAGTAATCCATTGCAATATATGACATATCTTGATCTTCACCTGCATCATAGATTGTCACTATATTTGGATGATTTAAACGCCCCGCTGTTTCCGCCTCACGGAAAAAGCGTTCCTGCACCTCAGCAAGCTTATCACCATCAAACTCTTGAGAAAGTTTCATAGTTTTAATCGCAACGGTACGACCAATCTTAGGATCGTGTCCTAAATAAACCATGCCCATGGCACCACGGCCAATTTCTTTGTCAACTTGATAACGCCCTAACATCGGCTTTTCTATACCGGCACTCGAGGTAACAAGTGTTTCATTTTCGTTAACCGTATTGCTTCCTAAAACCGCATTTGAAACTTCTTTGTTTCGAGCTAAACGCTCTTCTGTGTCACGGAAGCTGGCATCATTCTCAAGTATGGTTTCAAAAACAGGAATGGCTTTATTAAACTGTCGTTTACGTTCGTAATCCAGGCCTAAATTGTAAAGCTGTTCCAGTAACTCACTATCAACAATACACTTACGGTACTTTTCCATTGCTTGATCAAGGTTACCTTGCGCATGAAAAGATTGAGCTAATAATTGGTTTGCTTTAGATAACTCAACCTTATTCATATACAGATATGAATCAATAAAATTCTTTGTTGCTAAAATTAAATGACCTATCACCAAGACAAGTAATGCGGTCATCATTGGAATCCATGTTGACTGCGAAAGCATTGCCACAAAATGAATATTTAAAATAGCCACTATCAACAGGCCGCTTGTTGCCATGCCGGTGCCGATGCGAAGTCGAGGTAACAAGAAAATAAGATATAAACCTATGGTAAGTAAAACAACAAGTTGCGCATACAAACTCCAATGAGGTAATACATAAAGATCATCATTAAAAAGGCTGGATACTTTATGTGCCATCACGCGAACAGGTTCCATTGTTTCGCCTATTGGTGTTAATTGTGGCAAGGCATGTTGTGGAGCAGTAATACCAATAAGAACCGTTTTATTACGTAAAGCGTTTCGGCTCACTTTTCCATTTAATAAATCCAGCATAGAATATTCTTGGAATGCACTTTTACCACTAGCTTCATGATAAAAACGTGGATATATACGTAACTTTTTATCAACCTTTAATTCATTCTTTCCAAGACTGATACGGTGTTCTTCTAAATTTACTTTAATATCGTTGGTTGATAATGCCCGACTTCTTGCTACCATCATGAGTACAAATGAAGGGATATAATCATTTCCATACTTTACAACAAGTGGTTCAGTCCGAATATTAGATTCACCAACACCAAGATATAAAGCCCCAGCACCACCAGACTGCTCGACTAATGGTTTAATCGGTGCGTACACTTTTTCTGCACTTAAAATACCATCAGGTAAAAGCCATTTTTCCCAATCGGCTTGTTCTTTTTTTGTCCCTGCAACATTTTTTAATGCATATTTTTTTGCATGTTTTGCTAAACCATTTAATGACTCTTTTGATTTATCAGTTTCAAGGTAAGGAATGGCCAAAACAACTCGTCCTGCCTGACTCAAGCTCTTTGCAAAACTTCGATCGGTATCCATGCTGATCTCAGCCTTACGTAATAATCGTTTTACTTCAGTATAGGTGTCACTATCTTCATCGCGAATTAAGGTTTTTAGTTTTTGTATGTATTCCATGCCATGCGCCATTTGCTCACGCTCAAAGGGCAAAACATAGCCAATAACAGCAGGTCGTGCCGAGGCTATTGTGCGGGTTGCTTTCGCTAAAATATCTCTAGGCCATGGCCAACCTCCTTTTTGTTGCAAGGAAGCTTCATCAATTTTAATTATTACAACATCTTGCTTTAGTGATTTAGTAGAAGAATAGCGAGCGGCTAAATCATACCCCATTAACTCTATATCACGATTTGTATCAGTGATGGTCGCAAGCATGCCTACTAGCATGATAGCTAGGCCAATAAATCGGTCTATTTTCCAGTTTTTTTTCACTAAAAAGGGAGCCTGTTTTTTATAGTTTTATCAAACAATTTTACTCAGCTAAATAAGTAAGCTTTCTTACTATTAAACTGATACATAGTAAATCAAATCTCGCAAAAACATAAGCTAACTAAGGGGAATCGCACATACCTAGGTCACAAATATGCATTTCACAACAAAAATACATAAAAAAGGGCCTGCTGTACAAAAATACAGCAGACCCTTTTATTCAAACTAAACTCAAAGAGTTTATTTAGGATATTTTTAGCTTTCTTTGTTTTACTCTACGACCGGCGGCTTACGCAGTTTAATGTGCAATTCACGTAATTGCGTCTCAGCTACCGCTGAAGGTGCTTGAGTCAGCATGCAGCTTGCAGATTGTGTTTTTGGGAAAGCCATCACGTCGCGAATTGAGGTCGCACCGGAAAGAAGCATAATTAAACGGTCTAATCCAAAGGCGATACCACCATGAGGAGGACAACCAAATTTTAAAGCATCGAGCAAGAATCCAAACTTTTCCTGTGCTTCTTCATCTGAAATACCCAGTGCTTTAAAGACTTTTCTTTGCACTTTTTCACGATAAATACGCATCGAGCCACCGCCTAATTCAGTGCCGTTTAGAACCATGTCGTAGGCACGCGAATAGCAATTACCGGGATCAGACTCAAGTAAATCCAGGTCGCTTTCTTTAGGCGATGTGAATGGGTGGTGTAATGCATGCCAGCGTTTGCCGCCTTCATCCCACTCAAACATTGGGAAATCAACCACCCAAAGTGGCTCCCAATCACCTTCCATCAAATCGAGGTCTTCAGCTAATTTAACCCGTAATGCACCTAATGCTTCATTTACGATTTTCGCTTTATCTGCGCCAAAGAAAACGAGATCGCCATCTTCCGCACCAGTACGCTTGATAATTTCCATTACCGCGTCGTCAGGTAAGAATTTCAAAATCGGGGATTGTAGACCTTCAACACCTTTAGCCACTTCGTTGACCTTGATGTACGCCAGGCCTTTTGCTCCGTAGATACCTACGAAATTAGTGTAACCATCAATGTCTTTACGGCTTAATTTACAACCACCAGGTAAACGCATGGCGGCAACACGGCCTTTATCATCTTTAGCTGGACCAGAAAAGACTTTAAATTCAATATCTTGTAATAAATCAGCAATATCAACCAATTCCATTGAAATACGCATATCCGGCTTATCTGAACCAAAGCGACGAATCGCATCATCGTAGCTCATACGCGGAAATGGGCTAGGCAATTCAACATTCAATACTTTTGAGAAAATCTCACGCATCATATTTTCAGTTAAAGACATGATTTCTTCTTCATCAATAAATGACGTTTCGATATCTAACTGAGTGAACTCTGGCTGACGATCGGCACGTAAATCCTCATCACGGAAGCAACGTACAATCTGGTAGTAACGATCCATGCCCGACATCATTAATAATTGTTTAAATAACTGCGGTGATTGGGGCAATGCAAAAAAACTGTTCTCGTGAGTACGACTTGGTACCAGGTAATCACGTGCACCTTCAGGGGTGGCTTTAGTCAACATTGGCGTTTCTACGTCCATGAAACCATTATCATCAAGATAGTTACGTAAAACACGAGACACATCAGAACGCATTTTTAGACGTTTTTGCATAGGCTCACGGCGCAAATCCATATAACGGTATTTCAGGCGAATATCTTCTGCAACTTCATCGTCCGCCACATCGAGCATAAAAGGTGGAGTCTCAGACTTATTTAAAATGGTGAGTTCCTTACCCAATACTTCAACCTGACCTGTTTTTAACTTATCGTTTTTAGTGCCTTCTGGACGGTAACGAACGAGGCCTTTCACCTGTAAAACAAACTCATTACGCACGCTTTCAGCTGTAGCAAAAGCATCTTCAATATCCGGATCATAAACCACCTGTAAAAGACCTTCACGATCACGTAAATCAATGAAAATTACGCCACCATGGTCACGACGGCGGTGAACCCAACCAGTAACGGTAACTTCTTGATCGATCAGTGATTCGGTGACTTCACCACAATAATTAGTGCGCATTTCTAAATCCTAAAAACGGTTAAAACGAAGGCGGGAATGTTACGGCTCTGTTGCTATGAGTGCAACATGATTGGCAGCAAAATCCGTAAAAAAGGGCTAAACACCCCCGTTTTTGATGACTTTGCTCCCAATAAGCTCTTTTCAGAGTACCGTTCATTTTTGCGGGGTAACTTTACGCTGCCCCCCTCTCGGATATTCATACTCCCAAAATGGCATACCTGCGCCCAAAACATCCGTTTATTTACTTTACAATTTATAACATATACTTATAAATAATATATAAAACAAAGAGATAGCATTTATATACAAAATAAGTGGATTAATGTTAACGTGAAAACATGACAAAACAATCAACTGCTAAAGCCATGCTAAAACTTAAACGCGTGGCTATTGATACCTACCATGAAAATGTTGCTTTCCTACACCGCAATTGCGAGCTATACCGTGCGGAGGGGTTTCAGGCGTTAAGTAAAATTTCAATTATGGCAAACGGCTCGCGTATTAATGCTGTGCTTAACGTTGTTGATGATGAGCATATCGTTGCGCCGGGCGAACTCGGACTTGCTGAACAAGCTTTTATGCAGTTAAACATGGAAGAGAGACACCTGGTCTGCGTGGAGCACGCCGAACCGCCGGGCTCAATGGACTCGGTAAGACGAAAAATTAATGGTGAACGTCTGACTCTGGATGACTTCCAATACATTACTAAAGATATTATTGATAATCGTTATTCAAAAATGGAAATGGCGACTTTTCTTGTCGCCTGTGCGCAAAGTGGTTTAGATCGAGAAGAAATTTTATACCTCACTCAGGCGATGACTGAATCTGGTAAGCGAATGCACTGGAATGCAGCGCTTGTCGCAGACAAACATTGCATTGGCGGCATTCCCGGTAATCGTACCACGATGATCATCGTCCCCATTATTGCGGCTCATGGCTTACTTATGCCCAAGACATCCAGTCGAGCGATTACTTCACCCGCGGGTACGGCGGACACGATGTCAGTTCTCTCTGAAGTCAACCTATCACCCAAAAGTATGCATAGTGTTGTTAACAAAACTCAGGCTTGCCTTGCCTGGGGCGGACGAGCAAAGCTTGCACCGGCGGATGATATATTGATTTCTGTTGAACGCCCGTTAGGGATTGATTCCGAAGGACAAATGCTCGCCTCTATTCTTTCAAAGAAACTGGCTGCGGGTGCAACCCATTTATTGATTGACATTCCTGTTGGTTCAACAGCAAAAGTTCGTCATATGAATCAGGCATTACGTTTAAGAAAAATGTTTGAGTATATCGGTGATCGATTAGGTATCCATCTTGAAGTTGTTATAACAGATGGTAATCAACCCATTGGTAATGGAATTGGTCCCGCCCTGGAAGCGCGTGACGTTATGATGGTGTTAGAAAATCAGGTTGATGCACCCGCTGATCTAAGACAAAAAGCACTAAGGTTGGCTGGGCGTATTTTAGAATTTGATCCTGATGTACGCGGTGGACAGGGTTATACCATCGCACGAGACATTCTTGAAGATGGACGCGCGTTGAAAAAAATGAATGAAATTATTAATGAGCAGGGTCGTATTGAGATCAATTTTGAACCAGCACCTCTTCATATTGATATTAAAGCTAACAAGGAAGGCATCGTTACTGCCATTGATAATTTCCAGCTTGCAAAAATTGCTCGCCGTGCGGGTGCGCCAATGGACAAACACGCGGGCGTTGATCTAAATAAAAAACTTGGTGACGCAGTAAATAAAGATGAAGTACTTTATCGTATTTATGCAGAGTTTCCGGCTGATTTTAAATTTGCACAATCATTAGCAAATAAAAGCAACGGCTACAGTATTGGTTCTGCTGACGAAGTCACTCTTTCCTATATGGAAATTTAAAACTATAAAGTTGCTATGAGCGCAAATATTACAACAGCCGATAATAGTTCACCCTGTATTTATACTTTTCCCATGTATAAACAGCAAGGTTTGGATCTTGCTAAAGCACTTAACCTTCCATGTTATGATATTTCCATCCATCACTTTCCTGATAAAGAAAGCATGGTAACTTTGCCCAAAGAAAAATCGAACCATATTATTTTATATTTAAGTCTGGATTATCCAAATAACAAATTAATCGAATTATTACTTACAAGTAAAACACTTCGCCAACAAGGGTGTAAACGCATAACTCTCATAGCTCCCTATCTTGGCTATATGAGGCAAGACATGTCCTTTCATTCTGGAGAAGTGATAAGCCAACAAATCATAGGACAATGGTTAAGTGAGCTTGTTGATGATGTTATTACTGTTGATCCTCACCTACATAGAATAAATTCACTTGATGCAGTTATACCTAATACAAACAATCAAACCGTAAGTGCATGCCCAAATCTTGGCAAATTTGTTAAAACTCTCAACAAAAAAACTTATTTACTCGGACCCGATGAAGAGTCACTGCAATGGGTCAAGCAAGTTGCTGAAATAAGTGGTGCTTCCTATTCGGTTGCAACAAAACAACGCCATAGTGATACCCTTGTTGATATTCAAATTCCTGAATATGATTATAAAAATCAACATATTATTCTAATAGATGATGTTATTAGCACCGGTCATACTGTTGCCCAGGCAGCAATTAAACTGTATTCCGCCGGGGCTAAACAAGTTGATGTTCTTGTTACTCACGCTTTATTTGCCAAGGATGCAATGGATATATTATTGAACGCCAATATAAAAAACGTCTGGAGCAGTGATAGTATTTCACACAAAACAAACTCTATATCACTAACCAACCTTTTAGCTGATAGCATAAAAAAAATAACCTAATTATGCCTCTCATTTATTTAGTTCTTTTATCTATTTTATTCATCATCATTTTACAAGTTGGTGTATTTGGCATTGTATTGGCTAAACTTGGACTGTCACCGGATTCTGCTGTACTCTTACTGGGCAGCACATTAATGGGAAGTTTAATTAACTTACCGCTATTTACTATTAAAGCAACAACTGAAATCACGCTTCCTAAATTTCCATTACCCAGAATATTTTTCACCTCCCCCCCTATGCCACCAGACAAAACGATTATCGCTATTAATGTAGGTGGTGCACTTATACCCATTTTCTTTTCGGTATATTTAATATATTTACACTCATTAAGCTTTTTTCAAATCTTTCCTGCGATCGCTTTCGTTTCGATGGTTTGTTTTTATTTTAGTCGCCCCATAAAAGGTGTAGGGATTGGAATGCCCGTTTTTATCGCACCATTTACCGCTGCTGTAGTCGCGCTTACTGTAGCACCTTCTAACAGTGCTCCACTGGCTTATGTCTGCGGCACACTCGGCGTATTGATAGGCGCTGATTTATTTAGAATTAAAGATATTAAACATATGGGTGTACCCATTGCTGCAATTGGCGGCGCAGGTACTTTTGATGGAATATTTTTTACCGGAATTATTGCCGTATTACTGGCGTAATTAAAAGAACATTCATGAAAACTGAAGAAGTAAAATCAATTCTTATAACAGGCTGCTCAACAGGTATTGGTTTATGTGTCGCTCAAGGTTTAAAACAACGTGGTTATAGAGTATTTGCAACGGTACGAAAAAGTAGTGATATAAGCAAACTCGAAGCAATCGGACTAGAAAGCCTGCAGCTCGATTTAGATGACTCGCATTCAATAAAAAGTGCTGTTAATGAAGTTTTAAAACGTACCAATGGAAAACTAGACGCGCTTTTTAATAATGGCGCGTATGGACAAGCTGGTGCACTTGAAGATATAAGCCGGGACGTTCTACGTCAGCAACTTGAAACAAATGTATTAGGCTGGCACGAACTCACTAACCTTGTATTACCCGTTATGCTAAAACAAGGCTATGGGCGAATCATTCAAAACAGTTCTGTGCTCGGTTTTATTGCGCTCAAATTTAGAGGTGCTTATAGTGCGAGCAAATATGCTATTGAAGGCTTAAGTGATACCTTGAGATTAGAACTAATAGGAACGAATGTTTTTATTTCTCTGATTGAACCTGGTCCAATCGAAAGTCAGTTTCGCGCTAACTCTTTTGCAGCATATAAGGAAAATATTGATAAAGAAAAAAGCCGATTTAAAAAAGACTACGAAGCAACTGAACAGCGACTAGGAAAAAAAGGAGCAGCCGTCCCTTTCACCTTACCGCCAGAAGCGGTATTAAAACGTGTGATTCATGCTTTAGAAAGCAAAAAACCGAAACCACGTTATTACGTTACAACTCCGACTTATATTTTTGGATATTTGAAACGATTTTTACCCATACGGTTATTGGATAAATTATTTAATAAAATATAATTAACCAGGTTGTTTAATATTGCTTAATAAATTTTGTGTATCAAGTAGCAAACAACTCGATTTATTATCATTTCCGTTTAAATAACCTCTAAAATATCCATCCATACCTTCAATTGCATCTAAACCAATTTTTTCAAGCCCAATTAAATCAGCCTGTTTAAAATTCATGACCTCATGAATTTCATCAATCTTTAAAGCAACAACGGGTTTCGAGCCATCATTGGTTATATTAATAACAACCGTATGCAATGAATCTTGTATTTGATCTCGCGCATGAGAAAAGTGTTTTCTCAAATAACTCAATGTTGTTATACGAGCAAGGTGAAGTTTTTCTAATGCAAGCTCTAATTTATCTTGCTCTTTCAAGCCTAGTAACTCGTCTGCTAAAGCATGAATTTTTTTATGCGGCTCATCAAAACGTGTCATTATTTCCGTTAAGGCTTCGTCACGTGTTTTAAATTTATCATACCATTTACCAAAAGCACACATATGTGGATCACGTGCTTTTTCAAAGGCTACATCATCTTTTAGAGAGAGCTCTAACGCATCAACCCAATCCACATGATCTTTTTCACGTGCATCCAACAAACCAATCAATTCATTTTTTAATTCACGAGACGAAGGAATACTCAACATCTCTGCAAAGTTATACACCGCCACAGGATTACCCAAATAATTTATAACCCCCGTTAAACCTTTTGATTGAACGGGCGTTTTTACTAAATTATCAAGGTCTTGGGTAATCGAAAGAATATTAGCAATATCAATGGCAAATAACTCATCACCAACCCAGAAAGTGAAAACCGTTAACTCTTCACTATCATCAAGAGCCGCTTGGTTGGTGGCTACTACACTCATATCTCTATCTCGCTCTAAATTAAGTATTTAATAAGAAAAATAGCGGCAAAATATAGAGAAACTTTAATAACAAAATTTCAAACCAGACAAACTAAGCGGGGTACAACAAACAATTTAACAGTTTGTAACATTTAAAAAATAGTAATACCTGTAATAAATATCGCCACAGCATAAACCTGAGCTCAAATGCGTGATACGTTATTACAAACAGTTATATAAAGTTTATTTTAGCTACGAATTCCTTTTCCAGAATTCAAAAGATATAAACAAAAACCAAATAACGCCACTACAAATAAAATAATAATACTAAAGGCAGTCACCAAATCAATATCAGATACACCTAACATGCCGTAGCGCATTGCGTTTACCATATATAAAATTGGATTTACTAATGATACGTTTTGCCAAAATGTGGGTAGCATATCAATTGAATAAAAAATCCCACCTAAGTACGTTAAGGGGATTAAAACGAATGTTGGAATAATCGAAATATCATCAAATGAATTGGCATATACAGCATTAATAAAACCACCTAATGAAAAGAGTACTGCGGTTAAAATGGATACCGAAAATAAAATAAAATAACTGTGGATATTGAATTCAGTAAAAAAGGTGGAAATCAATGCAACTACTAAACCCACCGTTAAACCGCGAGCAACCCCTCCGATCACATACCCCATCAGGATTAAATAGTTTGGCATAGGCGAAACCAACATTTCTTCTATGAAATGTGAAAACTTGGACATATAAAATGAGGCAACGACATTTGCGTATGCATTATTAATAATAGCCATTAAAATAATGCCGGGAATAATGTAATCCATGTAACTATAGCCGGAAATATTACTCAACTGCGAACCAATCAACTGACCAAAAATAACAAAATACAAACCGGTTGTAATCACGGGAGGTACAACGGTTTGTACCCAGATACGAGCAAAACGTAAAACTTCTTTAGTAACAATGGTTTTAAAAGCGGTAAACTGTTGATTAATGTTCATAGCGTTCCCTCTTCCACCAAATGAACAAACAATTCTTCCAACCGGTTACTTTTGCTACGTAAACTACTGATATTTATTTTTCGTTTGTCGAGTTCAGAAAATAAATTATTTAAACTATATTCTTTGGATATTTCAACTTCAAAAGTCACGTCATCAACAGCTTTGACCTGACAACCTTTATCATCAGACCAGGCCTCTAATTTACCCTGTAAGCTTTCTTCTGTATTTAATACAAATGTTTCCACATGAAGACGCGCAAGTAAGGCTTGCATATTGGTGCTTTCAATCACAAGACCGTTATTAATAATCGCTATATTTTTACAAAGCGTTTCAGCTTCTTCTAAATAATGCGTTGTTAAGATAATGGTAGTGCCTTGTTGATTAAGTTCCTGTAAAAACGTCCACATCGAACGACGTATTTCAATATCAACTCCGGCAGTTGGTTCATCCAAAATAAGTATACTGGGTTCATGAACCAAAGCACGTGCGATCATCAAACGGCGTTTCATACCACCTGATAATTCACGTCCTATGACCCGACGCTTTTCCCAAAGCCCTAATTTCTTTAAATATTTTTCAGCACGCTGATAGGCTACTTTACGACTGATGCCGTAAAAACCTGCTTGGTTAACAACAATTTCAATGGTGGGTTCAAACTGATTAAAGTTAAATTCTTGTGGGACAAGGCCAATATAACTTTTTGCCTCTTCAAGTTCCTGGTCAATATCGTGACCAAAAATTTTAACGCTACCGCTGCTTTTATTAACTAACGAAGTGATAATGCCAATCGCGGTAGATTTCCCTGCTCCGTTTGGCCCAAGCAAAGCAAAAAAATCGCCTTGCTTCACTTCTAAATTAACACCACACAATGCTTGCATGCCATTTTTATAAGTTTTATGTAAATCAGTTATTTCTAACGCGTTCGTCATTTATTGCAGCTTCCTGTAGCAATGAATTATTTTTTATTTTAGTCAACCCATTTACGTGCATTTCGGAATAAACGTAACCATGGACCATCTTCACCCCATTCATCAGGATGCCAGGAATGTTGCACTGTTCTAAATAAACGTTCTGGATGTGGCATCATAATATTAAAACGGCCATCTTCCGATGTTAAGCCGGTAATACCATCAACTGAGCCGTTAGGGTTATGTGGGTAACGTTCGGTAGCTTGCCCAAGATAGTCAACATACTTCATGGAAACTAGATTTTCATTTTGTACTTGTTGTGACATATCCTCTTTTGCAAAGTTCACCTGTCCTTCACCATGCGCAACCGCGATTGGCATACGCGAACCTGCCATACCATCAAAAAGAATTGATTTGGATTCCTGAACTTCAACTAAAGAATATCGCGCTTCAAATTGTTCAGAAATATTTCGTACAAACTGAGGCCAATGTGAGGCACCGGGAATAAGATTTTTTAGATGCGACATCATCTGGCAACCATTACACACACCTAATGCAAAACTGTCTGAACGATTAAAGAATGCTTCAAACTCATCACGCATTGCATTGTTATGCAAAATTGTTTTTGCCCAGCCGCCTCCTGCACCTAAAACGTCTCCATAAGAGAAGCCACCGCAAGCGACTAAACCCTGGAAATCATTTAAATTATGACGGCCTTCGATAATATCACTCATATGCACATCAACACTGGCAAAGCCCGCTTTCTCGAATGCCGCGGCCATTTCAACATGACCATTAACTCCTTGCTCACGTAGAATAGCCATGCGTGGTTTGTGGCCCAAATTCAAATACGGTGCAGATATATTGTCTTGCGCATCAAAACTTAAATTTGCATGTAAACCGGGATCGTTATGATCGAGTAAATTATCAAATTCTTGTTTGGCGCAATCGGCATTGTCACGTAAAGCCTGAATTTGATAAGAGGCATCCGACCAAATGCGTTGTAAGTTGCGACGTTTCTCATTTAAAACATCTTCATCGTGATATTGAATCACGATATTGTCATTATTATTTAACTGACCAATCACATGAGCGTGATGCCCTAAACCTGCACGATGAAATGCATTTAGTACTTCATAGGTATATTCATGTTGAACCTGAATCACAGCACCAAGCTCTTCATTAAACAAACTTGCAATCGAACTACCACCGAGTTCATCTAAAGCAATACTGACACCCGTGTGTCCGGCAAACGCCATTTCACAAATCGTCGCAAGTAATCCACCATCTGAACGATCATGATAAGCCAGTAAACGACCTTTTTCATTGAGTCGTTGAATAACGTCAAAGAAGGCTTTTAAAGTATTAGCATCATCTAAATCAGCCGCATGATGACCAAGTTCTTTATACACTTGAGCAAGACAAGATGCGCCTAATCGATTTTTGCCGTTACCTAAATCAATTAAAATTAAATCACTATCGCCTTTATCCGTTCGTAACTCAGGCGTTAGTGTTAAACGAATATCTTTAACTGGCGTAAAGGCTGAAATAATAAGTGATAACGGTGCGGTAACTGATCGAGTGCTGTCATCTTCTTCCCAAACCGTTTTCATTGACATTGAATCCTTGCCAACAGGAATCGCAATACCAAGTTGTGGACAAAGTTCTTCACCCACCGCTTTCACTGCATCGTACAAACCGGCATCTTCACCGGGATGCCCAGCCGGTGCCATCCAGTTTGCAGACAAAACTAAGTCGCTAATTTTGTTAATGCGTGCTGCAGCAATATTAGTAATCGCTTCGCCGACTGCCATTCGCGCAGATGCAGCGTGATCAAGTAATGCTATTGGTGTACGTTCACCCATGGACATTGCTTCACCTTTATACGTGTCATACGCTGCCGCAGTGACGGCAACATCTGCCACAGGAACTTGCCATGGCCCCACCATTTGATCGCGCGCCACCATACCGGTGACTGTTCGATCACCAATGGTAATTAAAAAGTTTTTACAGGCAACGGTAGGTAAAGCTAAAACACGTTTAGCCGCTTCACTGATATTAATATCATCTAATGAAAATTCATTTTTTGCCGCAGCAAGATGTTTTACATCTCGTTGCATTTTTGGAGGCTTACCTAAAAGTACATCCATTGGCATATCAATCGGGGTGTTATCAAAATGCTCATCGGCAACAACAAGGCTTTGCTTTTTAGTTGCTTCACCGACGACAGACATTGGACAACGTTCGCGTTGACATAATGCTTTAAACATTTCTAAATCGGCAGAACTTACCGCGAGTACATAACGTTCCTGTGATTCGTTACACCAAATTTCCATCGGCGCCATACCGGGTTCATCATTTGGAATCGTACGTAACTCAAACTTGCCACCACGACCACTATCATTCACTAACTCAGGTAATGCATTTGATAAACCACCGGCGCCAACGTCGTGAATACTTATAATTGGATTTTGTTTTCCCATTTGAACACAGGTATCGATGACTTCCTGAACTCGACGTTCAATTTCAGGATTACCGCGCTGCACCGAAGCAAAATCTAAACTCTCATTACTGTCACCCGAGGCCATGGATGAAGCAGCACCACCACCTAAACCTATCAACATTGCAGGGCCACCTAAGACCACAATATGTGAACCGGGAGGAATATTATTTTTATCAACATGCTCCTCACGAATATTACCTAGACCACCGGCCAACATAATAGGCTTATGGTATCCACGCACTTCTTCTCCAGCAAAGCTGGTAACTTTTTCTTCGTAAGTTCTAAAGTAACCACAAATGTTCGGGCGACCAAACTCATTGTTAAAAGCAGCGGCACCGATCGGTGCTTCGAGCATAATATCTAAAGCCGAAACAATTCGACTAGGTTTACCAAAATCGGTTTCCCATTCCTGTGGTGAAGCCGGGATTTTTAAATTTGAAACCGAATAACCACAAAGCCCCGCTTTTGGTTTCGATCCACGGCCTGTTGCACCCTCATCACGAATTTCACCACCAGAGCCCGTCGCTGCACCGGGGAATGGTGCAATCGCAGTGGGGTGATTATGTGTTTCAACCTTCATCAAAATATGGATATTTTCTTCGTGATACTCATATTGATGGGACTGTGGTTTAGCAAAAAAACGTCCTGCTTTTGAGCCTTTCATTACGGCAGAGTTATCGTGGTAAGCCGACAATACACCGCCAGGATGTTTCTGATGCGTATTGCGGATCATGGCAAATAAGGATTTTTTCTGTTTTTTGCCATCAATCAACCAGTCGGCGTTAAAGATTTTATGACGACAATGTTCAGAGTTTGCCTGCGCAAACATCATCAATTCCACATCCGTGGGGTTGCGCTTCATCGCTTTAAAATTATCAACCAGATAATCAATTTCATCGTCTGCTAAGGCCAAACCCAACTCAGTATTTGCCGCAACCAGAGCATCACGGCCTTCTTTTAGAATATCCACACTTTGGAATGGTGCAGGTTCAGCATGATGGAAGAGATTTTCTGCTGCTGACACATCTGAAAAAACCGACTCGGTCATACGATCGTGCAGTAACTCACTGACCGACTGCCATTGTGAAGTCGTTAAAGGCTCATCACTGATAATATTATATAAAATACCGCGTTCAATACGCTGTACTTCTGTTAAACCACAATTATGCGCAATATCGGTTGCTTTACTTGCCCACGGAGAAATCGTACCTGGGCGCGGGATAACAAGAAAAATATTTGTACTGGTTGGTGGCGTCACATAGGTCGCATCGGTATGTACTAAAGAATCCAGCACCGCAACGGTATCTGCATCCAGTGTTTTTTCTGAATCAACAAAATGAATGAAGTTTGCCTGCACGTCACTAACCCGAGGAATAATATCCTCTAATGCAGTTAAAAGTTTGCTTTTACGAAAATCAGAAAGGGCCAATCCACCGGGCAATTGCAGCATGTGATTCCAGTCCAGAGTATGTAGTTAAAAAGAAACGGGATCATACACCATCCCGCTTTTCAGATCATACGAGAAAAAAAGCTAACAGGGGGAAATTATAGCTAAATATTTACCAATGTGATGCTTCCTCCAGCTCTTTCATCACTTCATTTTTTGATGCTTCTTGAGTGTTCATAAGGCAGGCTAAATTGCCAATACTAGCAACGGCAACACCATCACCTTCTACCACCCAACCACCTGGCGGAGTCCAACCATTCATTTGCGTGAACATAGAGAGCTGATCAGCATTACCCTGTACCAGGCGTTTGTAATCATGAGCAAATTTTGCAAAGCCACCTAACATATCATCAGGCATACCATAACCTTCGACCAACACACCATCGTCTCGGAAGTGACAAATAGCCATCACGCCATCTACGGCTAATAATTGTTTAATCATATCCTATTCCTTAGCTTGCTAATGCAGCATGAGCAGCTTCATAATCGACCTGGTCGTTAGGCACAACGACACCAAATTCCTCATTGACAATCACCGTCCAGTCAAAACCAACCATGGTAAAGCCTTTAATGGGATAAAAACCTTTCATTCCGGTCATGTTTTCCCAACCACGCGCTTGCATGGTCGCGATAGACATATTGGCTGTACAAACATGACATAACAAATCGAGGATTTGGTCATTGAGCTCAGAACCATCAGCAATTTTACTTTCGGTTAACTCACCTTTACTACTGAATTTAAAGGCACCAACAGCACCCTCAACACTCATTAATTTATTTAAATCTGACATTATTAACTCCGAGAATAATTTTTATTTTTCAAGCCTTAAACCAATGGTGTATCTTGGTCTGGTACATTTTCACGCATATAGTTCATGACGTTGTTCAGTGATGCAGCTTCATTTTGAATAAAACAAAAATGATTAGCGATAACACAAACACTAAATTGCTCGCCATTTACAACCCAGCCACGTGATGGTGTGAAACCACAATCATGCCCAAGGTTTTTCACCATATCCATTTGCATATGCACAGCCATGGTTGTGGAACGACACATAATAGATGCCATTCTCGCCATGTCATCGGTCATATCACCTTCACAAGTAAAACGATCACCGCGGTAAGAATATTCACCCGCA